>OJQN01000035.1_pt1 | contig 79609 bp, 86 predicted proteins | sample 1598881 | NCBI WGS metagenome assembly OJQN01 (sample SAMN03922512, study PRJEB24848) | human gut metagenome | isolation source: stool sample | host: Homo sapiens | place: Germany | collected 2010-02
AGCCAGATGGAACCATGCGCAAGCTCATCTCTGTAGATAAGCTCCACAGCCTCGGATGGACTCATAAGGTAGAAATCGAGGATGGTGTAAAGAAACTCTTCGACTGGTATCAGGAGAGTCTGAGATAAAAATATGTATAGGTGTAAATACGCCTATACATAAAAATGTGGCTTATGAATAAATTCAACGACACTCAAATCACAATCATGGCTGGTGGTCGCTTCTGACCAATGTCAACCCCCGATTACCAAAAGCAGTTCATAGATGTGATGGGTGTCGGCTGTTCCCTCATTCTTTTTCATTTTTAGTAAAAAGGTTTATCAGTTAGAAATTGAAAGATTGAATGCTGAATATATAAACATTGAGTCACGTCCAAAATTGGTTGTGATGACAAAAGAAGATGTTGCAGCTAAACTAAACGAAAATTAAATGTCAAATAAAACATCAGATAATAATAAACGAATAGCGAAAAATACGGTTCTGCTTTATTTCCGTATGCTCTTTATGATGGCGGTTTCGCTATATACGAGTAGAATAGTATTGAATACATTAGGAGTTGTAGATTTTGGTATAAATAATGTTGTAGGTGGAGTTATAACTATGCTGGGATTCTTGACCGGATCTCTTAGTGCAGCATCCTCTAGATATATTACTTTTGATTTAGGAAAGGGTAATATGAATATAATGAAGAAAACTTTTGGAAATATTCTGAGTATTCATTATATTTTAGCAGGTATCATATTACTTGTAGGAGAAACTGTGGGTCTGTGGTTTGTGGCTAACAAGTTGCAAATTCCTATGGAAAGAGAAACTGCTGCAATGTGGGTTTATCAATTTTCTATATTATCTTCTATACTTGGTGTGCTAAGTGCTCCTTACAATGCTGCCATTATAGCGCATGAAAAGATGTCTGCATTTGCATATATCTCAATAATAGATGTAGTTCTAAAGCTATTGATAGTTTATGTTTTGCTAATTATTCCATTTGATAAATTAATAGTATATGTAGTGTTGTTTTTTTGTATTCAGCTATTTGATCGTATAGTGTATGGAGTTTATTGTTATCGAAATTTTGAAGAAACTCGAGTTAACCCTTCGTATAATTCTAAACTATTTAAAGAGATTTTTGTTTATGCAGTATGGACTATGAATGGAAATCTTGCAGTCGTAGGCTTTACACAAGGTATAAATATTTTGTTGAATATGTTTTTTGGACCAGCAGTTAATGCTGCTCGTGGTATTGCTGTTCAAGTTCAAACTGTATGCCAGAATTTTTGCACGAATTTCCAGATGGCTGTAAATCCTCAACTAACCAAGAGTTATGCTCAAGGAAATTTAGCTTACATGCATCAGTTGTTGATCAAAAGTACTAAGTTTTCTTTCTTTATACTTTTAATGATTACTTTACCATTAATGTTTAAGGCAAAAATGGTTTTAGCTTTATGGCTTAGTATAGTGCCAGAACATACAGTAAATTTTTTGAGACTAATATTGGTAACTGGTATTTTATATACCTTGTCTAATCCAATTTGTACAGCAATTCATGCTACAGGAAAAATTAAAAAATTTCAAATAATTGAGGGTACTTTATTGCTGTTGATTGTTCCCATAGCTTATGTATTGCTAAAATTTTTTCATATAAAACCCGAATATGTCTTTTTAGTGCATATAGTAGTTGAAATTTTTACTCAATTGGTACGACTGAGAATAGTACTCCCTCAAATTAATATGAAATTAGTAATATATTTAAAGGAGGTATTGCTGCCGATCGCTTCTGTAGTCATAGTTGCTCCAATCTTTCCGTATTTTGTAGGAATTAGCCTAAATGATAATTTAGCATCATTCTTTGTTGTAACAACAACCAGTGTTGTTTCTACGGCTGTAACTATATTATCGCTTGGATGTTCAACTTCAGAACGAGAATATATATTATATGTTTTGAAAAAAAAAATTTTTCGTAAAAAGTAATGATGTATAATTTGAAAGAGGTAGGATAGGTTAAAATTATCGAACAAACGAAATCCTATTTCCTTTATAGTACTAGATATCCAAATAAATTAATATAATTATGATAAGATCAGCTTTTTTAATAGTTGCCCATAATAATTTTGAAATGTTGAAATTTCTTATAAAGTCTCTTGATTCCGAGGAACATGATATATATATTCACATAGATAAAAAATGTGGTGACATAGATTATTCTCAATTTGAGTCTCTTACAAAATTCAGCCATGTAAAATGCCTGCGAGACCGAATTAATGTCTTTTGGGGAGGGGTCTCACAGATACAAAGTACATTGAATACGCTTGAAACGGCAATTCTGGGGGGGCAAGTTAAACAAGGCTATAGTTATTTCCATCTTATCAGTGGAGTTGATTTTCCTTTGCTTTCTAATAAGGATTTGGATGATTTTTTGGAAAAAAACAAAGGCAAAGAATTTGTTGGTTTTACAAGAAATAATCAGGACCTAGAAAATAAACTTGGTTATTATCATTTGTTTAATGATGGTTGGATGGTTAAGCTCATAGGTTCTAATCGTTTGCATAATTTTATTCTTCAAGTTCAAAAAAGCTTGCATATACGTAGGTATACGAATATTGCCTCCTTTGCTAAAGGATGTAATTGGTGGTCAATAACAGAGAAATTGGCAAAGGCGCTAATCGCCAATAAAGATACTTTCCTCAAAACTTATAAATATACTTTGTGTTGTGATGAAGTGTTTGTACAAACTTTTGTTAAGCAGCATCCAGAGTTTGCATCGAAATTGTATAATCTTGATGATGAGTATGAGGGATGTATGCGTTTGATAGATTGGACTAGAGGTACACCCTATACATATAAAGAAAGCGATTTTAAGGAATTATCGGAGAGTAATAGGTTTTTTGCTCGAAAATTCGATAGCATTCATGTTACTAAAGGCTTTTATAAATTAAAGTTTAAGCACAATGATTAGTATAATAATACCCGTTTATAATGCGGAAAATTTTCTGTGTAGTACAGTTGATAGTATACTATCACAGAATAGTTTAGATTATGAACTGCTTCTTGTTGACGATGGTAGTCAAGATCAATCTGGCAAGATTTGTGATGAGTATGCTCGTCAAGATAGTAGGGTGCGAGTGTTTCATAAGCAAAATGGCGGAGTTAGCTCTGCTCGGAATATGGGCATAGAAAATTCCAATGGTGAATGGTTGATGTTTGTTGATAGTGATGATAAAGTATTATTATCGGCGTTGAATACAATAAACGATTGTCTTAATATACCTGAGGGACAATATCAAGATCTTATTTTGTTCCGGCATCAGCGTAATGGCGTGTCAATAGATGTTCCATTAGGGAAAACAGTCTCTGTAAGTCAATACTTAAAACAGATTTTGAGTTACAAGATAGAACCGGCCCCTTGGGCAAAACTTTATCGCAGTTCTCGCATAGGATCTTTGAGATTTAATGAAGATCTTAAAATAGGTGAAGACTTATTGTTTAATTTTGAATATGTAGCAAAGATTAAAGATAATTGTAGAATTATGTATTGTGATAAGGACGTATATTCCTATAATCTTCGACAAGATTCTGCTATGCATATGTGCAATATAGGTAATGAATATAAGAAGCTTAATAATATAGCTATACCTATAATGAAATGTTATATAGGTGAAAATTTTTGTAATGAAATATCGATGTTTGAGGCTATAAATCTATTTGCTTCCTTTAGAAATGAGGGTAAATTGCCTTCATCTGAAGAACAAGTCAGAATGCAGCAACTATCTAGGCGCATAAGTAATTTACATCCTGACGATATTATCACAAGGTATTTGTATATTGTCAGTTTTAGTCTAGCTTTTGGGAGATTATACCTTTTGTATAGGTTTGTGCGAGTCAAGTTAAAAGCTAGATTAAGAAAAATGTATATATCGCTTTAGCATTTCCCTTTATAGATTAGAATAAGTATATTTTATTCTAATAATGTTAGTGAGGAGCGATTTCTTATAAAATATTAAATCATGAGTGAAAATCAAACATATTTAAATATGGAGGTTTCAAAGCATGAATATCTAATTATGCTTTACTTCTTATCATTGTGCGGAAATGTTTTCTTTGGAACATTTCTGCCTCAAACAATTTATGTAATAACAGCATCCATATTTGTGCTGTTGTATTTGTTTAAGGAGAATGTCAATTATAGATTTTCAAGGTGGTCTATCAATAATATGTTTATTATGATAGCAACCTTTATCTTGTTATTCCTTGCTCAGTATGTTGTTTTTGGTTGGAATACAGTACCTGGTATGATTAATCATATTTGTAAGTTTATTGTTGGTGCTGGCATAATCATTTATTTTGGTGAACGTTTTAGGATTGTTTTTTTCAGAACCATGTCTCTGTTATGTATGATTGCATTGCCATTATGGATTATACAACAATTCTCAGGTGGTATTGGCGGATTGTCATGGAGTTTGGGTAAAACTATTTGGATATATTGTTATCGTACAGGTGAGGATATCGTTCGTAACTGTGGCTTCTTTTGGGAACCGGGAGCAATGGGAGGGTATATAGCTTTACTTACACTACTATTCTTTAATGACCTGACTGAATTATACAAGAATAATAAGTTTAAGTGTTTGATAATAATTGCAACTCTTTTATCCACTCAAAGTACAGGTACTTATATGTCCTTTGGTACAATACTGATTATTTACCTTGCTGTTTCTATGCGTAGTAAATGGAAATATGTATTATTGCCAATGTGTGTTTGTGCAGCTTATTTTGTTTATACTAGTTTGGATTTCTTGTCTGAAAAAGTAGAGAGTCAGAATGAAAGTACACAAAACCTTGTTTGGGGTGAATATAGCTCTACTCGCTCTGGAACATTATATTTTGATCTATATTATATAGTAAAGCATCCTTTTATAGGAAATGGTCTACATGAACGAACACGCTTGGCTGATCATCCTGCATTAGCTCAGATGTTATCTCAAGGTGATGTTGCTGCTGCTGGCAATGGTTTTAGTGATACAATAGCTAAATGGGGCTTGATATATTGTTTTGTATACGGTTGGTTTTTCTTTAGATCAAATAAAGGATTAGATGCAAAGCGCAAATTGTTCTTTTTGTTGTTGGTATGTGTTATTTTACAAGGAGAACAGTTTATGAATTTTCCTCTATTTTTAGGTATTCCTTTATTACGAATAGTTAATGATAAAAAAATAATAAACAATAAAAGATGAGAGTACTTTGGTTATCTACAACTCCAGGATTGTACAAACAAGTGAATTCTGGATATAATGGAATTGGTTGGATTTCTTCTGTTCAATCTTTAATACAAGAAAAACATGGAGTGGAGTTAGCTTTAGCTTTTTTGACTTCAAATAGAGATGAAAAAGAATCAGAACTTTCAGGAACGCATTATTATCCGATTTATACCCCAAAAACAAATGCTATAGCTAAATTAAAAGCTTACTATGGTGGATATAAAAGTATAGATGATAATGCTTATGTTAAGCAGATCTATGACGTGATAAATGATTTTAAACCAAATCTTATTCAGTTATTTGGTATGGAAAATCAACTGGCAACAATTTTAGGAAAAACAAAAATTCCAATTGTTGTTCATCTGCAAGGGCTGTTAGCCCCGTATGATAATGCTTTTTTCCCTGTAGATTTTAATAAAAACAGTTTTATTTGGCCGTTCAGTAAAAATGAATGGCTTATTAGAAATGGATATATCTTTGCAAAAAAATATATCCATGTCAGAGGCAATAGAGAGCGAGAATTGTTTAAGAGAGTAGGTTATGTTATGGGCAGAACTGATTGGGATTATGAAGTTTCACAGTTGTTGGCTCCTGACTCTCAATACTTCCATGTTGACGAGGTTATGCGACCATGTTTTTATGAAAAAGCCGGAGAATGGAAAAAGAAGCATAAGAATAAACTAATAATAACTTCAACGATTTCTCAAACAATCTATAAGGGGCTGGATTTGATTTTAAAAGCAGCCTCATTGTTAGAAGAAGAAACTGATGTTGATTTTGAGTGGCAGGTCGTAGGTGTTGCACCAAATTCTAAATATGTTCGTTTTTTCGAAAAGTCTATTTGCATGAAAACCTCAAGAGTGAAATATTTAGGCGTTTTGAATGCAGAGCAGCTTAGAGACACATTATTAGATTCTGATGTTTATGTGCATCCTTCTTATATAGACAATAGTCCTAATAGTGTTTGTGAGGCTCAATTATTGGGTATGCCAGTAATTGTAACGGCTGTTGGAGGAGTCCCGTCATTGGTAGAGCATAAGGTGTCAGGCTTAATAGTACCTGCAAATGCTCCTTATGAGTTAGCGTATTGGCTTAAATACATCTTTGAAAATCCTAATATGGCTGAGAATATAGGTCATAACGCTACTATCATTGCTCAGAAACGACATGATCGTGAAGAAATAACAAAACAATTATTGCTAACTTATAATACTATTTTAGGATTGTAAGTTATGAATGTATATTTGTACGAACGAGATTATTTTTTTGCTTTAAACCTTTATAAAGTTAGTATAAATGTTATTGTCTAAAATTAAAACCATTATGAAGGAATCTCCCTTTATGATGAATTTTATAGCGAGAATATATAGGTTTGTGCATTATAATAATGCATGGAAATATCAAATCTGGGGGGGGCAATACTATTTCACTTAGTAGCGCTTTCCTTAAAGGTACTTCTTTCGATATATCTGGAAGAAACAACGTTATTATTGTTGGTCCTAAAGCCAGATTGTTCAATTGCAAGATAAAGATTATAGGTGATGGAAACAGACTTGAAATCAAAAGCGGAAGCACTATTGTCAGTAATACTTCTTTCTGGATGCAGCATGGAACTAATGAAATCATTATCGGACATGATTCTACAATTGAAGGTGGACACTTGGCTGCAACAGAAGGTACCAAGATTACTGTAGGTGATGATTGTATGTTTTCAAGTGATATTGAGATACGTACAGGTGATAGTCATTCTATTATCAATACTATTACAGATAAGAGGATTAATCCTTCTGCTGATGTTCTCATCGGTAATCATGTATGGCTTACTGCTCATGTTAGAGTTATGAAAGGTGCGGTTCTTCCTGATAATTCAATTGTCGGGAATTCAGCCATAGTTACAAACAAGTTTGATAAGGAAAACTCCGTGTATGCTGGAATTCCTGCAAAGCATATTAAGGATAATATTAATTGGGATAGATATTTAAAATAATTATATGAAGACAATTGCAGTTCTCCTTACGGTATTTAACCGAAAGAAAAAAACATTACAATGCCTTGAAAGGTTATATAAATTGTTGCCATTGGATGGCTATCAGGTGGATGTGTATCTCACAGATGATGGATGTACGGATGGTACACCGGAGGCGGTAGCAGAGCTATTTCCACAAGTAAACATTATACATGCTAAAGGTGACCTGTTTTGGAATCGTGGTATGTGGACAGCATGGGACACAGCTGCAAAGGCCATGGACTATGACTTCTATTTGTGGCTCAACGATGATACCTTTGTGTATGAGAGTATGTTGAAGGAACTTACAGATTCTGCTATAAAAACAAATGAATTGGCAATAATTGTTGGAGCAACAGAATCTACTGATCATTCTGTTATTACGTATGGTGGTAGATTGAACAATGGTATTATACCGAAGCCTGATGGCAATTTGATGAAAGTCGATTATTTTAATGGTAACATTGTGCTGATACCTCGTGCAGCTTATAAGGTGCTTGGCAATCTTGATCATTACTTCACACATAGCAAAGGAGACTTTGATTATGGCATGAGAGCCAAGAAGGCAGGTGTTGCTATGTATCAGTGTGGTATGGTCTTAGGTGAGTGTGATGAACACCCTACGCTTGATAAGTGGTGCAATCCAGACGTGTCTTTTGCTCAAAGATGGAAAATGCTTAATAGACCGAATGGTATGCCTCCAAAGGAGACTTTCCATTTGGAAAAAAGACACAAAGGACTTATTATGGCTAGTTTCCATTATTTGACTATTTATCTGAGATGTTTGTGTCCAAGTTTGTGGAGTGCTAGAAGTGAAAAAAGATAATTAGCATAATCGTAATATCTATATTGTAAACAGTCAAGTTCGTTAATGTTTCCTTGCAAAAATGTAGTTTGTTAATTATGAAAAATTTATATTTAGGTGTAGCACTTGCTCCTTATCGCTTGGATTATTACAACTATATATCTGAGCATATGAATTGTGATATTTATTTTCAGCTAAGAGTTTTTGAAGGTCAGCTTTTCTCCACGGAAGAAGTGGAGAAGAAATGTACTTTTATTCCAAAATATTTGAAAATCACTCGAATGATGGGTGACCGTCAAGTAGTATGGGGACTCCGAAAACTGATAAAGCAATATAAACCGGAGTTTATAATGGTTCCAGAGTTTTCCTTCCTTGCTATGCAAGTAATATTGATAAAGAAGCTTTTTGGATATAAATACAAGATTATATCACAGTGTGATGATAGCTATGCCATGTTAGTTGGCAAAGGCTTTTCCCGTTTTCACGAATGGTCTCGCAAGTTGTGCATGCCTTTTATCGATAATTTGATATTGTTGGATTCTAGAGCAAAGACTTGGTATCAACACCATTATCACAAAGGTATTTTTATGCCGTTATTGACAGATGATAGTAAGGCTAGTGTTACTGATGAGGTTAAAGCTAAAGCAGATCAATATAAAGAACTATATGGTCTTCGTGGTCTTAAAACGTTACTGTTTGTTGGCCGTTTAGTTGAAGTTAAAAACTTATCTAGTCTGCTGAAAGCATGTTCTTTGCTATCTTTTGATTACAAGCTTATCATTGTAGGTGATGGTGTTCTTAAAGAAACTCTTGAAAAAGAGGCTAGAGATCTTAATGTTAATGTTGAGTTTGTCGGTCGCAAGAATGGTGTTGATTTGACCGCTTGGTATTGTTGTGCAGATGTTTTTGTGCTTTCGAGTGTTTTAGAGCCTTTTGGAGCAGTTACTAATGAAGCATTACTTTATGGTTGTAACTGTGTTGTCTCTAAGATAGCAGGGTCTGCCTGTTTGATAAAGGAAGGAGAAAATGGATTTCTTACAGATCCAAATTCTGTGGAAGATATTGCCAAACAAATAGGTAAAGCTTGCCGGTTATCAGTAGATTCTGCCAGAACTTCTAAAATGTCCATAACATTTGCTGATGCGATAAAGTCCATGGAAGAAGAAGTTAATAGGCAAGTGCTAAGAGTCTTTCATTGATATAGGGGGCGCAGAAAGAATTGCTTTTAACATTGCCGAATCTTCTAATAAAGATATAGAATACCACATTGTAGAGGTATCAAAAGGTAAATCGGAATTCTCTGTGAAAATGAAGCGTGAATTGGAGGAACATGGCATTATGTATCATACTTCTCCTATATCTCATAGCAAGTTGGCCATTTTGTTTTTTCCTTTGTGGTTCTCTTTCATTTATCTGAAATACAGCCCGAATATCATTCATTCACATACGGAAATTCCTGATTTGGCATTGTGGCTGTTTAGAAAGCTGTCTTGGCTGTTTTTCTGGATAAAGACCCGATATGTGCGAACAATTCATAATACAGAGTTGTGGAATGATTGGAAAGGAATAGGTAGTATGGTGGAACGTTTCTATTTGAAACATAGGTGTAATGTTGCCATATCCAAAGCTGTACGTAATGTTTATGAAAAAACGTATGGGCAGCATCATATTCCGTTGTTATACAATGGGGTAAAAGAAATGAAGCAGAAAGTTTTTCCTCATTTAGTTAAGGAAAAAGTAAATGTTTTGTTTGCGGGGAGGTTGGAAGACCAAAAAGGTATCGACCAGTTGATTGATGTTGTTACCGCATTGAAGGATGATGGACGCTATCATTTTCATATTGTAGGTAGTGGGGCTTTAAAACAAAAGGTAAAAGAATCATTGGGAAGTTTGGAATTTGTATCTTTATATGATAAGGTATATGGCTTGTCTCAATATATGGGTTCTTTTGACTTTTTGTTTATGCCTTCTAATTATGAAGGCTTTGGCTTGATTTCTGTTGAGGCATCATTAACTCGAACGCCAATTATTGTAAATTGGTGTGCTGGTGTCGATGAAACTCTCCCTGGGGATTGGCCTTTGAAGATTATTGAAAATAATGTTGCCGATTACTTAGATTTATTCAAGAATAAATTGCTATTTTTTGATTATCAGAAGTTAGCAGATAAGGCATATAAGTATGCTCAGGAGCATTTTTCATTAGAGAAGATGCAAAAGGAGTATGAAATATTATACAAGAATATTTAATTAGGCTGGTATTATTGATGAAACCAAAGATTTTATTTATTATGCACATGCCATCATCTGTGCATGGGGTCGCTATGGTGGGGCAGTATATCCACGATAGTGAGATGATAAATGAGAAGGGGAATTATGTATTTGATAAAATGAAAATAAATGGCTATGAAATTTTTGAAAATTCTCTTCGCTTTACCTAAAACTATATATTTGAATTTCTGGTTGCTCCCTTTTCGTGATGCATTTAAGTTGCCTATTTGGGTAACTTATAATACAAAGGTTATTGTTTCGGGGGGGGTAATGTTGAAAGGTAATGTTAAGCCTTTTATGATTCGCATCGGATTCCATGAATGTAGCGAGTGTAATCCTTCGGATAAAACAGTTTTCAGAATTGACGGAAAATTGATTTTAGAAGGCGATGCTCATATAGGTAAAGGCTCGAAAATCATGGTATATAAGGATGCCATATTGGAATTAGGTGATAACTTTGCCATTTCTGCCTCATCAACAATTAGTTGTAGAAAACATATCAAGTTTGGTAAGGATATTCAATTTTCCTGGGATTGCCTTGTGATGGATAGTGATACTCATATCATTATGGATGAACAAGGAAATTGCATTAATCCTGACAAGGAGATTGTTTTTTATGACAAAGTGTGGATAGGAAACGGATGTATGATTCTGAAAGGTGCGCATGTGCCGAATAATTGTGTGATAGGTGCTCGTAGTGTCGTGGTTGGTAGTAAGTTTGATGACCATACGATTATTGCAGGAAATCCTGCGAAAAGCGTGAAGAGAATAGGTGGGTTTAAAATTTAGAAAGAAAATTATTTTTTATATGATAGAAGAAATCAAACAAAGACTCGGATTTTATCGAAAAATGCAGTTATGGCCTATAGCCAATGAACTGGATTACGAAAATTGGTTGGATAATTTAATTTGGGCTGATCTTGTCCTTTATATATATCTATGTTGGTCCACGTACAGGAAACAAGGATGGCAAGATTGATTTGAAGAGTCTTGTACTCACTCGAATGAAGAAGATGGAGATGAAAGATATAGAGGAACTTTTAAATGGGCACATCCCGAACCATACTTTAATTAGTAAAATTTTTAAAGATCTCTCGTGCTTACAGCGTAATGCTGCTTAGCGCATTATAGAATTATTAACGAACTATTGGTTATAATGGAGACAATATATAAAAATGAAATCTTAGGTGAATCCGGTTGTTGTAACGTTAATTTTTTAGTTCATGATAATAAATTCTATGTGATGGATAATCACTTGTGTGCAAGTTGGTGTTGGGAACAAAAAATCAATCCTGCATATCAATATGGTATATTTCACATAGATAGGCATTATGATTTATTGAATAATCTAAGTGATGCTTATCTTAGAACTAATCATGATAGGTTAACTGGGACAAATTTTGATGATTTTAACTCATTGGCAAATGCTACTGGTATCAGATATGATAATTATATAGATGCATTTTACCGATTGCATCCAGGTTTATTGACAAAAGCTTATTATTGTACTCATCATGATGGTAGTGATTGGCGTAATATGAGTTTGAAATCCATAAGCTCAGATGCTACAGACGTAAAGATATATGACTTAGTCGATAATGTTGACTATTGGATAGGTAAAAGCGATATAGAGCATTGGATATTGAATATAGATCTTGATTTCTTTTTTCAAGGGCAAGGAGAGGAAGGATATTATCGCTTTCTAACAACACATTATGTGAAAAGGCTATGTCGTGCCATAAAGAAAGTTTTAGATAAGATTGATGTCATTTCAATAGCACTTAGTCCTGAATTTTGTAACGGATGGGGGCCATCTTTTGATGTACTTCATATATTTGAAGATGAACTAGGTTTTAAAATGCCTTTCAAATATTGTAAGATAGAAGGACGAGATGTTTTAGTATAATGTTATACATAGTTATGAAACAGAAGATATTATTTATTATGCATATGCCGCCTCCAGTGCATGGTGCAGCGATGGTGGGTCAATATATCCATGATAGCAAACTCATCAATGAGAAATTTGATTGTTATTATATCAACTTGACTACGGCAAAGAATCTGCAAGATATTGGTAAGGTTGGAATCCGAAAGTTGATTGATTTTTATGCGTTGCTGCGTAAAATCCGTAGGAATTTGAAGACAACCAACCCAGACTTGGTGTATGTAACACCTAATGCCTGTGGCGGTGCCTTCTATAAAGACTATATCGTTGTCCAGATGATTAAGCGGATGGGATATCAGGTGGTTGTACATTATCATAATAAGGGTGTTGCAACTCACCAAAATAAGCTCTTGGATAATATCCTATACCAGCGATTCTTTAAGGGAATTAAGGTGATTCTCCTGTCGGAATGCTTGTATGATGACGTCAAGAAGTATGTAAAAAGAGAAGATGTATTTATTTGTCCTAACGGAATACCAGAAGAATGAAAAATAATAAGATGAATGTACTCTTTCTTAGCAATATGATAGCTGAAAAGGGTGTTTGGACTATTGTGGAAGCTGCAAAAATCCTGCATGAAAAGAATTTGCCTGTAGAATTTCATTTCGTTGGAAAATGGAGCGATATAACCGAAGATATGTTTTTCCATGCGATGAAGGAATTTCATTTGGAAGATGTCTGTTTTGCCCATGGTGGCAAGTATGGCAAGGAGAAGGATGAGTTCTGGGCAACTGCTGACGTGTTTGTTTTCCCAACCTTCTATCACAATGAGTGTTTTCCTCTGGTATTATTGGAGGCTATGCAGCATCATCTGCCTTGTATTTCTACAACAGAGGGTGGTATCCCTGGTATCATAGATGATAAAGAGACTGGCTTTCTGATAGAGAAGCATGATTTCCAAACTCTAGCTGATAAGTTGGAATACTTCATAGAGCATCCGGAGGAATCCGAACGTATGGGAGAAAATGGTTATCGCAAGTTCAAGGATAAGTTCACCCTCAGAAAGTTTGAGGAGTCGATGGTTGATATCCTGAATGATTGTCTCTAAGAGTGAAAATTCAAAGACTGTTTGTCTCTAGGATTTTTAGTAGAGAAATCACTCTCTCATGATATACAACAGTATCTTCTCCCAAACTTCGCTATCTAGCATGAAGTAAGGAATAGCTTTCCTGCTATTCTCTGCAAAATAGAAAAACAGATGTTTGATGCCTGGGGCATCAGCATATTCGTAGGCTTCGATTTTCACAATGTTGATACCTTGCGACTGAAGAGCCGCAAGGAGTTGCAGACGTTGCTTTTTCGTAAGCTGCTTATACTTCGTATATATAGTATTAATATCGTATGTCATAACCGGTTTTTCTTGTTTATGAAATGATAGGATTCTGATGGAACCCACAGTTTATGGCTGCGAAGATAACAAAATTATTTCAAATACAGTTATGTTTCGACTAAAAACATTAACAATTTTGGGTAGTAAGGCGGAACTAGCCTCATTACCAGAGGGCAAATTGCTCATTAACACAATAAATGCGCACTCTTTTAACACCGCAAAGAAGGATCAGCTTTTTGCTGATGCTCTGACTAATGGTGATGTGCTGATTCCGGATGGCGTGAGTATCGTAAAGGCGTGCAAGTGGATTAAGGCTAAAAGTCAGCCTAAGGAAAGAATAGCTGGCTGGGATTTATTCTCTTTCGAAATGAACAAGCTGGAGAAAAAAGGTGGTACGGTGATGTTCATGGGTAGTTCTCAGAAGGTGCTCGACCTGATTGTGAAGCGTGCTGCCGTGGATTATCCTCACCTGAAGGTGGTGACTTATTCGCCTCCTTATAAGCCTGAGTTCTCGGATGAGGACAACAAGGCTATCATTGATGCCATTAATGCTGCCAACCCGGATCTGCTTTGGATCGGTATGACGGCTCCTAAGCAGGAGAAGTGGACGTACTCTCATTGGAATGAGTTGAACATCCATTGTCATGTGGGTACCATCGGTGCCGTCTTTGACTTCTTCGCTGGTACCGTGGAGCGTGCACCTATCTGGTGGCAGGAGCACGGCTTGGAATGGCTCTATCGCTTGATCAAAGAGCCTAAGCGTATGTGGAGAAGATATATCATCGGTAATAGCTTGTTCCTCTGGAACATGACGAAAGAGTAACTTGTGAAGAAACAACTTCAGATTTTCTTTGATTTCCTAAGGTTCTGCATTGGCTCTGATAAGGAAATGCCTGATTCCTTGAAGGATGCGGATTGGGAGAAGCTATATGCTATCGCACAAAAGCAATGCCTGGTTGGTGTCCTTTTTGATGGTATCAAGAAGCTACCTGCAGAATATGTAGAGATGAAGAAGGAACTGCTTCTCCAATGGATGGCGGAAAGTCAGATGCTGGAGAAAGCGAATATTCGGCTGAACGATGCTGCCATCCAAGTTTCTGAGTGGTTCAGGAAAAAGAAATTCAGAACCTGCATCCTGAAAGGACAAGGGAATGCATTGATGTATCCGAATCCTTATTCCCGGACTCCTGGCGATATTGACATCTGGGTGGAAGGTGAAGACAAACGGGTTATCTCCTTTGTTCGCTCTATCTCGCCTCATGAAAAGGCGTGCTATCACCACATCGAGTTCCCATCGTATAAGGGGGTGGAGGTTGAAGTGCATTATCGCCCTAGCTTTCTGTTGTGCTTTTGGCATAACAGAATGCTTCAGAAATATTATGAGAGGGTGAAGGAGGAGCAGTTCTCGCATCGGGTGATGTTGGGAGAACAAGGGGAGATTGCCATTCCGACAGCGGAATTCAATCTCATCTTCCAGTTGACTCATATCTATGCTCATTTGATGAATGAGGGGATTGGTTTAAGGCAGCTTCTGGATTACTACTTTGTTCTTTCAATGTTAAGTGTTAACTGTGAAATGTTAACTTCCTTGCAGAAGGAATTGAAAGAGTTGGGATTGTGGAAGTTTGCCGGTGCCATTATGTATATCATGCAGGAGGTGTTCGGCATGCCTGCCTCTCGGCTTATTGTTCCTCCGAATGAGAAGTATGGTAAGTTTGTGTTGAATGAGGTGCTGGAAGCCGGGAACTTCGGAAAGCATGATGCCCGGAATCGGTTTGGTAGGTCACAGTTTGGGCATAATCTCCAAAGGGTGTATCGGGATATAAGACTCGTGAGGTATTTTCCTGCTGAGGCTCTATGCGAGCCTTTGTTTAGGATATGGCACTTCTTCTGGAGGCTTAAACACAGGAGGCAGTTACTCAGAGTCTTTTCTTGAGCCCTATGCGGGCTGGGTTTAAGGTTTCGCAGAGGACGCAGATTTCTTCTTTACTTTTTCATGTCCCACAGATTGCACGGATTTACATAGATTTTATCCTATTCGGGATTGAGAGCGCCTGGTATCTCTGAACCACGTTGCAAAGATACGAAGATGGTGAGGGGGCAATTCACAGTTGCTCATACTTGCTCATGGTTGCTCATACTTTCTCATAGATTTTCTTTGTTCTGGTGTTTGTAAGCCAGTGGATAATGCGGCGTAAGTCCCTGACTTTTGCATCGTAAGTGACTGACTTTTGCATCGTAAGTCTTTGAGTTTTGAATCCGAAGTAACCGGCTTCGAGGTGACAGGGTGACACTGGTGACAGTGATTTCTGAAGATTTACTCTCGCGCGGGCAGGCAGGAAAAATCAAGCCGAAAGTTCCTGCCTGCCCGCGTGCGAGGCGAAAAGTTGAAAAACTAGTGTCACCGTGTCATCGTGTCACCGTGAACTGAGCAGAAGATGCTCTGCATCGCTCTCTGGCTATGGACATGAACTCCCCTGTCTCCGCCTCCGTTGGCTTTCGGAAGTAGAGATCTACAAATTACTGTTTTCTGTCACGGCGCCTCTAAAGTAGGTAATAAGGTTCTATATCTGTGTCACACGGTGCAAAGATAGAAAAAATAAAATAAAAGAGAGTTCCCATATACGGGAACTCGTAAACGATAATTATCGATTTTTAGAATCTTTTAAATGGTGAGGGCTGAAAAATATATTCGATTCTCGCAAGTTGCTGAAGGATTTTGGGGGCTTCTCTCCAGTTTGAGAAGGGGATTTATAGTTAATAGTTTACAGTTTATAGTTTATAGGTTGCTGGTTACGATTTATAGTTTACAGATTATAGTTAATTGGGGAGTAATTTGCTGATAACTTGCAGATTTTTTGTGATTTTCTTGGTGGTTTCGAGGAATATGTGTAATTTTGCGACATTATTAAACGTTTAAAATAAAAGGTTATGGCATTAGAAATAAGAAGTATTCCTGTTCTGACAGGTGAGACAGCCGAACGGTTTGTTCGTGAGGCTGAGGAAAATGAACGCAATCCGCAAAAAAAGGCATTGCGAATGTCATTTGCTGATGTGGAGAAAATATTGGTTCGTTCAACCGCTAATTTGAAAGCACATGGAGGAAAGAGTCCTTTTGCAAAGTAATTGCTCTCTTTATCGGGTTACGACAAAAGAAGAGCTTGACTCTTTTAGCTGTGGTGATGAAGATCTTGATGATTTCTTTCACCAGGAGGCTTGTCTTTATGATGGGCAATTATTGGGAAAAACATATTTCTTTGCCACGGAAAGAAGTGGTAAGGATGAAATCGTTTGTGCCTTTACATTGGCAAATGATAGTATCAAGGCTGCTTTGATTCCGAATGCTTCAAGAAACAAAATACAGAGAAAAATTCCTAATTCCAAAAGAACAAGAAGTTATCCAGCAGTATTGATAGGAAGACTTGGAGTTGCGAAGAATTTTCAAGATACTAATGATGGTATTGGCTCACAAGCAATAGACTATATCATATCTTGGTTTTTGTTACCTGATAATAAGACTGGTTGCCGTTTTATTGTGGTTGATGCCTATAACAAGGAAAATGTATTACGTTTTTATGGAAAGAATGGCTTCAAATTCTTGTACTCAACAGAAGAATTAGAGAAAGAAGCAAATCATATTCCTGAAGATGAACATTTGGAGTCAAGGATGATGTATCTTGACTTGTTGGGTTATATAAGATAAAAGTTTTTACGACCCTTTCGGTTCCCCTTGTTGGGGACAGAAACCTCAGAAACGAGAGGATGTAACCGCCCTACTCGGTGCTCGGAACCGCTACGCTCTAAGGTTGGCGGGGCATCAAAGCCCTTCGCCATGTTGTGCGGGCTGGGACCGCCGGGAGAAAAGAAAGAGAGTTAATAGTTTATAGTTTACAGCTTGCTAAAGGTGGGGAAGGGGAGAGATTATAGTTTATAGTTAACTGTTTATAGTTTATAGGTTGCTGGTTACAATTTATAGTTTACGAATTTCAATTAATAATTTTCAATTAATATATTATGGTTTACGGTTAGCAGGTTGATATTAACTGTAAACCATTAACTTTTCATAAAGTTTATGGCAAAAAAGTTTTTGTGAGCGGGTGTTATGACCTGCTGCATTCTGGTCATGTGGAGTTTTTCCAGCAGGCATCACGGTATGGTGACCTGTATGTGGGTATCGGATCGGATGCTACTTATCTGGAGTATAAGCATCGCAAGCCTATGTTTCCGCAGGAGGAAAGCCTATTCATGGTCAAGAATATCAAGGCGGTGAAGGATGCGTATATCAATGAGGGAAGCGGAGTGATCGACTTCCTGCCAACTCTTGATAAGGTGAAACCGGATGTGTTTGTGGTGAACGCTGAAGGTGGGTCTGATGAGAAACGTAGGATCTGTAAGGAAAGGGGCATTGAATATGTCGAACTCCAGCGCACGCCTCATGCGGGTTTGAAGGCACGGTCTTCTTCTGACTTAAAAAAGGCGTTGTCGAATGTATCTGATAATTCGGCACAGGAGGCGGGGATTCCTACCCGTCTGGATCTGGCTGGTACATGGATTGACCAGCCTTATGTGAGTCACTATCACCGGGATGGGCGATTACCATCTCGCTGGAACCGACCTTTGAGGTGCGCGACCGCTGTGGTCTGTCTACCTCTACCCGTAAGATGATTCAGAAGATATGGCCGGTGAAGTTGCCGAAGATGGATCCGGAGATGCTCGCCCGACTGGTTTTCTGTTTCGAGAACAATCCGGAGCGTCATGATGGTATCATCTCAGGTGCCCAGGATTCTATCGGTATCTGTGTTCCCGGTCTGGTGCGTCATTATTATGACAACAACTTCTGGCCGGAGAAGATTGAGAGTACGCAGGATGAGATGATTCTCCGTTTTCTGGAAGACCATCTGGTGATGATTCCGATGGAACCGAGAAGACCGGGATGCAGTGTGGTGGAAGGTAAGGATATCACGCCTGAGAAGGTGAAGGCGCTGGCTGATGCAGCTGATGCTTGCTGGAAGGCGATTCTGGCGCACGACCTCGATGCCTTTGCTGCAGCATACAGGGCATCTTTCGAGGCCCAGATTGCGATGTTCCCGGGTATGGTGAATCCGTCTATCAACGGTGTGATAGAACCGGAGGCGAGTGTGCAGCCGATGATTGACCGCTACAGCAGCATGGAGGAGGTTCTGGCATGGAAGATGCCGGGAGCCGGTGGCGGCGGTTATCTGGCACTGGTAGTAAAGGACAGTCTTAAATTTGCAGAGAATCATGACGAAGCCATCCATCTTCAGATACGAAGGGCATAACTATCTGGTGCCCTTCCTCATCATCAGCAGTCTCTTCTTTATGTGGGGCTTTGCCCATGGCATCCTGGAGGTGCTGAATCCGCATTTCCAGGATTCGTTCCATATCAGCAAGGCGATGTCGGCCTTGACGCAGGCTGCTGTCTATGGTGCCTACTTTCTGATGGCACTGCCTGCCGGATGGATTATCCGGAAGTGGGGCTACAGGAGGGGAGTGATAACAGGACTGGTTCTCTTCGGTATCGGTGCTCTGATGTTCATACCAGGAAGCAGGATCAACAGTTTCTACTTCTTCGTTCTGTCGCTGTTTGTGATAGGATGCGGACTGACCTGTCTGGAAACGAGTGCGAATCCTTATACTACGGTACTGGGACATCCTGACAAGGCGGAGAGCAGAATCAACCTGTCACAGTCGCTCAATGGTATCGGTTGGATTGTAGGACCGCTGGTCGGCGGTCAGCTTCTGTTCTCGGGTGTCAACATTGCTATCCCTTATGCCCTGGTGGGTATCTTCGTGCTTTCTGTGGCGCTGGTTATGTCAAGAATCAAGTTGCCTGACCCAAGAAGAGCGCATGAGGCGGATACGAACGAAAAGGTGGAGGAGAAGCCGATGCGAGTGATGGCATTCGGTTTCGGTATGCTGACCTTGTTTCTTTATGTGGCTGCCCAGACGGGTGTGAACAGTTTCTTCATCAACTATGCTGAGGAGAGCATTCATATAGAGAAGCAGACTGCCAGTCTGTATCTCGCTTTTGGCGGAATGGGTCTGTTCTTTATCGGCCGACTGGCTGGTGGTGTCATTATGAATTATATCCAGCCAAGGCTGGTACTGCTGGTCTGTGCCATCCTCACCTTTGTAGCCACATTGATTGTAGTGGTATGTAGCGGAACCTTATCTCTCATTGCGTTCTTCGCCCTGTATCTGGGAGAGAGTATCATGTTTCCGACTATCTTCTCGCTGGCATTGAGGGATGCGGGTACAAAGACCAAACTTGCTTCTTCCTTGCTTATCATGACGATAGTGGGTGGAGCGGTTGCTCCAGTAATCATGGGGTATATTGCGGATACTACGGGGAGTATGGCGATTGCCTTTCTTATACCGTTAGTATGTTATGGGGTGATTGGAACATATGCTGCAATGCCGAGATGCTCTTCGACTGATGTCGAGAGGGGCTGAAAGAGTGATGAATTTAGGAAATGCTTATAATGAGTTTGTTTTCGGGTAACCATATACAGAAGAGTACATTTATAAACTAAATATAGGTAAAAATGAAACCATTAAAATTTCAACCGCTATTAAAATCCACCATCTGGGGTGGCAGTAAGATTATCACTTTCAAACATCTCGACGTAAAGCAAGAGAATGTGGGAGAAAGCTGGGAAATCTCTGGAGTACCAGAAAATGAAAGCATCGTAGCCGATGGCGAGATGCAGGGCAAGAGCCTCAACGAGGTTGTTGCAGAACGGAAGGGAAGCTTCCTCGGAGAAGAGAACTACAAGCGTTTCGGCAATGAGTTTCCACTGCTCATCAAGTTTATCGATGCCAACCGCGACCTCTCTATCCAGGTGCATCCTAATGATGAAATTGCCAAGAATCAAGGTAAGGAACGCGGCAAGACCGAGATGTGGTATGCGCTGCCATGCGAGCCGGATGCCAAGCTCTACAACGGCTTGAAGATGCAGATTACTCCTGAGCAGTACAAGGAGATGGTGGAGAATGATACCATCACTGATGCCCTGGCTCAGTATAACGTGAAGGAAGGTGACTGTTTCTTTATCCCAGCCGGCAGAATCCACACCATTGGAACAGGCTGTTTCGTTGTCGAGATTCAGCAGACCAGCGATGTTACCTATCGCATCTACGACTTCAAACGCAAGGACAAGGATGGCAACTATCGCCAGCTCCACACCAAGGAAGCTGCTGAGTGCATCGACTACACCGTATTGCCAGACTATCGCCAGCACTACACTCCTGCCAAGAACCAGGGTGTAAGCATGGTGCAGTGCCCTTACTTCACCACAGCCGTTTATGATCTCGATGAGCCAATGACGCTGGATTATTCAGAGTTGGACAGCTTCGTGATTCTGATTGGCTTGAAGGGTGAGGCTAAGATTACCGACAACGAGGGTAACGAGATTACGCTCCAGGGCGGCGAGAGCATCGTAGTTCCTGCCAGCACCAAGACATTGAAGATAGAAGGAACCTTGAAGTTCCTGGAGACATACGTATAATTTTAAAGGTAAAAAAGTAAAAAGCCTTATTTCCGCAAGTAAACCACCAACACAGCGTAAGGTGGGTTGAATGAAAAATATTATCTTTGCAAGCGTTTTAAAATTCATATAAAATGGAAAGTAAAGAATATTTTGAAAAGGTGATGCAGGGCCACAACCAGAACCGAAAGGGACGTAGTCTGCGTAAGTATTGCAAAGATGAAGCAGTCGATTATGACTGGCTCATCCAGTACAAGAAGAACTATCCTTTACAGGAGAAACACCAGGAACCATCGCAAGATGCTTTCATACAAGTTATCACAACTTTTGGATAAGGTGATAGAGAGATGTTTTAGACATATCGCTATGGGAAGACGCAATTGGCTTCAGACAGGAAGACACTTCTCTGCCCAGAATTTGGCATTTATGTTCGGATTGTTGGAAAGTTGCAAATTGAACAAAGTGAACTTTGGTGAGTACATTGTGGATATCCTTACTCGCATTCTTTGTGGCGAGGAGGTTGATGCCTCGTTCCTGCCATGTGACTATGTTCGCCATTTTGAAGATGGTACAGATGTTGAGGTAACGAAGACATCCCAAGCCGTCGCTTGATTGTTAAATTTTAGAAAATCAAAACTTTATTCAAAAATACTGGTACGGCTAACCCGCTGATAAATAGTGGGGACGCTGTATTGGTGGTTTACGAATGACTATGGCAAATATCTCCTTTCAATACTTGAAGAGAAAGGTCAAACATCAAAAAAGAATTTAGAATATTAATTTTTTTGAACACGAATCTTACGAATAACACGAATATAGAGGTTATAGTTTCTCCTGAATGATTCGTGTAATTTGTATTCGAATATATACATTAATTAGAATGAAGAATATTGTAATAACGGGCGGTGCTGGTTTCATTGGCTCACACGTAGTAAGACTTTTCGTGAACAAATATCCTGAGTATCACATCATCAACCTCGACAAGTTGACATACGCAGGCAACCTGGCAAACCTCAAGGACATTGAGGACAAGCCTAACTATACTTTCGTTAAGGGTGATATCTGTGATTTCGACCTGATGTTGAAACTGATAGAGGACTACAAGGTGGATGGCATCATCCATCTCGCAGCCGAAAGTCATGTAGATAGAAGTATCAAGGATCCATTCACTTTCGCTCAGACCAACGTGATGGGTACCCTGTCTCTGCTCCAGGCGGCAAAGATTTACTGGGAAAGTCTTCCTGAGGGATACGAGGGTAAGCGCTTCTACCACATCTCTACTGATGAGGTTTACGGTGCCTTGTAGATAACTCATCCTGAGGGCATTCCTGCTCCTTTCACTACCAAGGCATCCAGCGATAAGAACCACGAGGCTTATGGCGAGGAGTTCTTCCTGGAGACTACCAAGTACAATCCTCACTCTCCATATTCTGCATCTAAGGCAAGCTCAGACCACTTCGTCCGTGCTTTCCACGATACATACGGTATGCCTACCATCGTGACCAACTGCTCTAACAACTACGGTCCATACCAGTTCCCTGAGAAGTTGATTCCGCTGTTCATCAACAACATCCGTCATCGCAAGCCATTGCCAGTATATGGTAAGGGTGAGAATGTGCGCGACTGGTTGTATGTAGTAGATCATGCCCGTGCCATCGATATGATTTTCCACAAGGGTAAGATTGCCGAGACCTATAACATCGGTGGTTTCAACGAGTGGAAGAATATCGATATCATCAAGGTGGTTATCAAGACTGTTGATAGATTGCTCGGTCGCCCTGAGGGTGCTGACTTGGATTTGATTACTTATGTAACAGACAGAAAGGGTCACGATATGCGTTATGCTATTGACTCTAGAAAGTTGCAGAAGGAACTCGGCTGGGAGCCATCTCTCCAGTTTGAGGAGGGTATCGAAGAAACCGTAAAATGGTATCTGGATAACCAGGAATGGATGGATCATGTTACTTCTGGGGAGTATCAGAAGTATTATGAGGAGATGTATTGTTGATGCCCCACCTGTCCCTCCCCCGCGGGAGGGTCCTTACCCTATACCCAAGCCCTAAATCCCTACCATAGGGATTAGGGATGTAACCGCCCTCCGGTGCTCAGAACCGCTACGCTCTAAGGTTGGCGGACCATCAAAGGTCTACGCCATGGTTGTGCGGGATGGGACCGCCTTACTATAGCTTGCTGAGGTAGGGAATAGCAGTTTATAGTTTACAGTTAATAGTTTACGGTTGATTTCGTGGTTATTTGCTGATAACTTGCAGATTTCTTGTTAATTGCTTGGTGGTTTCGAGAAAAAAGCGTACTTTTGCGGCAGAGTTAAACGTTTAAAAGGAGAAGGTTATAATGAATGAAAGAATATTCGATATAAAAAAGGTTGCACGCTATATCGCTTTGTCTTTGTTGACGAAACAGATGACGGTTAGCCCTTTGAAACTCCAAAAGTTGCTTTATTATGCGCAAGCTTGGAGTATGGTGTTCTTTGGTCGCCAAAGACAACTGTTTGCAGATGTTCCGCAAGCATGGGTAAATGGTCCGGTTTACCCTACTATATATAATATGTGGAAGAATAGAAACATGTGTGAGCATCTTACACCAGCAGATTTTGAAACAACTGAGGATGTTATAGATGAAGCTCTCGGCGAGGTGACTAAGCAATTAGGGCTTGGCGATGATGAAATCCAATTGTTGGAACAAATAGTACTGAAATATGGTAGCAAATCACAGAATTACCTCATATTCTTGACTCACTCTGAATTGCCTTGGTGTGAGAAACGCGAGGGGCTGAAACCTTATGAACGCTCGGTAAATCCTCTGTCATTGGACACGATGTATAGCTATTATGCTGAGCGTCATGCCAAGAATGTAGAACGCAGAAAAGGTATGGTAACGGCATGAGTATAGAGATTTTTGATGATGACATCGAACAGTTGCGAGATGATTTATCTGTAGAACCTTGGAATGTCATCAGTAATGATGACGTCAGGAATTCTTGTCTGTTACCGATTCGCATCAGCTATGAATTTGTTGATATGGGAGATACAGAATATGGTTTTAATCAGAATTTCTCTGAAAAAGATACCTTTGAGTACTTTGACTGCATGAAATATATTTCTGGTCGAACCATTGATGAACTTTTGATGGATGATGGCTTTCGCTTACGTAGGCATTCTGCTTTACACAAGCCTTTGAAGTCGGCTTTGGATAAATTGGAACTTGGTATAACTGAAGGACAGCCAATCATCTTTCATTTTGGACTATATACGGATAAGAAGCAAATGGCTTCAAGAGAAAGTGGTGTTCGTTCGCCTAGAATATACTTTATGCAAGGGTTGTATGGTGTAATTTATCCTCTCTTCTTCGACCCTTATCATGAAATTACAAAATAGATTAATATCCTACACTGTGGTACTCCTGCTGTCACCTTTACTCTTCCTGGGTTCGCTGAATGGCGAGACTGGCAGAAAGAGTGTGAAAGAACTCTTCATCGTGCAAAAAATACTAGAGAAAATGGAAGAATGCAATAGGGAGAAGATACAATAATTTTGTGTCTGCTTGTGGAACCTAGTCTTTTTGAAAAGACGGAATTGGGAGATTTCCAGGCTATTAATGATCCAAAAACTACACTTTCTGAGCTTGAAAAATCGGCTCAGGAAAGAATATATTTGAAGCTAGTTGAAGAAATAGAACGTATAGCTAGTTCATGTAACTAAATTCTTTTTATTAAAGGTTTTTCTAAAATATGAATATTTATGAACAGAAATGATAAGTTTGAACTTTTCTTCTCAGAAAATGAATTGATTTCAAGTAATAAGTCTTGGAAGAAAATAGGGGATAATTATGAGCAGTATAGCATAAATAGTTCTCGTAATTATATAACCAATGCATCTTGTGGTATTAATTCTAAATAAATTTGTCTTATGAGCAATTGGAGTGAGATTTTGACAGAAGTAAATCAATCTTTTCCAACAAATATTGATTTGCTTAATAAAAAAAGAAAGGAGTATATGGATAAAATAGCGGAAATAACAGGGCGTAATGTTATAACCTATTATTCTGGCTGGCTTAAAAATCCTAATGCTCCATTTATTTCAATCAATGATTCAGACATAAATGCTTTCATGACTAACGTATATAGACTGGATAGAAGTAAAGGGCTTGATTTGATTTTGCATACTCCTGGTGGCGATTTAGCAGCTACAGAAAGTATTGTGAATTATCTTCAGTCTGCTTTTGATGGGAATGTGCGTGCTATTATTCCTCAAATATCTATGTCCGCTGGTACGTTGATTGCCATGTCTTGCCGAGAAATATTAATGGGACGTGAGTCTTCTCTGGGCCCGATAGATCCTCAGCTTGGAGGAATTCCATGCCAAGGAATGCTGGATGAATTTGATAAGGCTGTAAATGATATCGCCAATAGACCTTCTTCCTTAGGCTTGTGGCAGGCAATCATTGGTAAACTAAATCCAACTTTTATTACCAATTGCGAGAATTCGATAAAATGGTCAAAGGAACTAGCCAAGTCATTCCTATTAAAAAATAATCCTGAGCTTAATATAGACAACATATATGAGGTTTTTCTCAATCATCAGCATAGTTATTCGCATTCTCGTCATATTCCTAAGGAGCAATGTAAGGCTGCTGGCTTGAAGATAACAGATTTGGAAATGAACCAAGACTTACAAGATGCTGTATTAAGCCTTCATCATTGTTATATGATTTTGTTTGATAAGATTGCATGTTCTAAGGTTGTAGAAAACCAAATAGGTGGTTGTTTTATTCAAAATTATTCTGAAGAGGGAAAATAGGTATGGCTATATTTGTATATACATGTAACCAAGAAAATTCTTGGAAGGCCATGAGTTCGTATGGTGTGATGCAATGCGTGGCTTGCATTTCCTGAGACCTTCGTTTCCCCAGAGCAAGCTGGTGAGATGTGTGAAGGGTAGAGTGATAATCATCCCGTCCTTCTTTGGTGATAAAGCGAGCTGCACTCGGCAATTTGAAAGCGAGCTTTCATTGCACTCATTGGTATCGCTTTTTCCCATTAAAGAAGGCTTTTTCGAAAACTTACCCGTCCTTCCTTACCGTTAAGGAAGGCTCCACCTCTCATCTCGGCCTTCTCTCCTCAGTCAAGAAGAAGTAAACCGCCCTACTCGGTGCTCAGAACCGCTACGCTCTAAGGTTGGCGGGGCATCAAAGCCCTCGCCATATTTTGCGGGATGGGACCGCCTTGCTAAAGGTGGTGGCTTAGGGAACTTTCTATAAGTGTCCGAATTCTGGGCAACAATGATTCGATTGACAGATTTCTGGACTCATTAGTAAATTATCATATTATGGTTATGGAAGAGAAAATTCTTAATTTGCATTTCTATCAAGGTAAATCTAACTATCTTGTAGAAAACAATATAAAAGAAAAAGAATACAAACAAGCCGTCAAGGCAAAAATTGCAGAGTTCTTTAATATGAAGAACGTTTGTTTCCTCTTTGGTGCTGGTACCAGTTGTCCTGCGATTCCGAATATGGCAGGTCTTTATGCAAAAGTTGAAAAGGCTTTGAAAGGCAATTATATGGAAAAACGTTTCGGCAAGATTGCCAAGACTTGTGACAACAAGTTGGAAGAGATTCTCTCTGTGCTATACTCAGGTAGAGCTTACTATCAAGGTTTTGGTGATGGTTATAAATATAGGGAAGCGAAATGTTCTGACCTTATCAAGTTCATAGAAGAAATTATCTTTAAAAGTATCAATATTGATTTCGCCAAGGGTAAAGCTCCTGAAGTCCTTGAAACTTATAAATCCTTCTATCAAAAGATAGCTTTCCGCAACAAAGATTTATCTCGTATCTGTGTCTTTACCACCAACAATGACCTCTTTAATGAAAGGGCAATGGATAATCTGAATATCCATTATGTGAACGGGTTTAGTGGGGGAATAAAGAAACATTTCAATCCTGCCATGTTCAATTACACCTATTCAAAGCGTATGGATGTCAGTATTGACAAGTATGAGCCTGTGGAGAATATGGTGTACTTCTACAAGATTCATGGTTCTGTGAATTGGATTGATGATGATAATGATGACTCCAACTTCTTTAGTATCATGGAGGACACAAATCCTAAATGGAAAGAAGACAAGAACATCCTGATTTATCCTACTCCTACCAAGCAAAATAAAAGTCTCGGTGCTCCATATGTTGATTTGTTTAGAGAGTTTCAGCATCGCTTATTAGAGCCTAATACCGTTCTCTTTGTGATGGGGTATGGCTTTAATGATGAGCATGTGAACGACGTTATTTATAGAGCATTGGCTACCAATACGACTTTTAACCTTGTGGTAATCGACCATATAGCCGAGGATAAGCCAATATGCAAAATAGATGATAAACGTATATTCCGACTTTGGGGTGAAGTGGAAAATCCAGATTCTAAAAAAGATAATATTCAAATGCATTATTTTGATTATACTGTAAGAGAATGGATGCCAAACTTGAATGCTTTTGCTCAGGAAGAGAAGATAGTTAAGGACTTTGTCAAAGGTCTCAAAGAAATTAGCAAGAAGGTTTAATAGCACTAGTTTGTAACCATTAAAAAGTAAAGCTATGAAGATAGGAAAAATTGTATCTGTAGAATATGATAAGTTTCGGGTTCGGTTGTTTGCTACAACCAAGCATTCTACTGTATCTATCAATGGGCAGGTTTACTACTTTGGTAACATTGGTAGTTACTTGAAGACGAGCAATGCTACTGGTGACCAAATCTTGTGTGAAGTCAGTGCTATCTTGGATTACAATCAAGAGGGGAAAATGTTTTCTTCATTTAATCTGGATAGCTCTCGTGAGTTCATCGTCAAACCAATAGGAACGATAACTACTTCTGGGAAGTTTGCTATGGGTGTAGGAATATTCCCTTCCTTATATAGTGATGTGGAGATTGTTACGTTCCAAGATCTGCAGCAAATCCTGTCTTCTCAGATTGAAGAAGATGATGATGATAAAATCCATCATTCGATAGATATTGGCTATAGCAAGAGTTTGATAAACTACAAAATATCATTAAGTATCAATAGACTTTTCAATATTCATACTGCCGTTTTAGGTAATAGTGGTAGCGGAAAATCTAATACAATTGCTCGCATTTTGCAGGAGGTCTTCCGTAAAGAGAATAACCATGCATATGGCTCCAAGGTTATCTTGTTTGATTCCAATGGCGAATACCCAAAGGCTTTTAACAGAGAATTGAACGATGATATTCATACGATATTCTATAAGCCTAATGCGGGTGATGTCGATGAGGGTATGGTTAAGTTTACTCTGCCATATTATCTGATGAATCTTGATGAATGGTTGGCATTTTTGATGGCTTCAGAACGAACTCAAAAGCCTTTTTGGGATAACGTTCTGCAAGAGTGTTATAAGTTCTATCGAATGTTCAACACCAAGGAAGAGAATGTGGTTAAGCAGTTTGCTAATTACATTAAATGGAAGACTTGGAAGATATTATCTGAAATTATAGCAAAAGCTGATTCTGATAGTTCAAAGATGACAATTGCTAAGGGGGCAATTCAGAAGATGAAAGATATTTATTCGTTGGTTCCTAAGCATGAAGTGCCTGACCAAGTAGTTGATGATTTGGACAACTTCTTTTCTGTATGTATAAAATTGTGTGTTGTATATTATGGTAATAACAATAATTCCCTTTCTGAAGCTTTGCCTAAATTCATAAAGGATGAAAAAATTGCTCGGTATGTAAGAGTCGATTTTCAAGCTGGGGCTAATGCTCACTATGTGACATCAACTCATCGTGAGAATGATGGTGACGCTTTCGAGCAAATAGATGAAGGTTCTGCCATGAAGATAGACGAAGAGAAATTGAAATCTGGAGATTACTTCGATTACCGTTTTTTGAAAACTGCAGCCGAATTGGTTTTGTTAGAAGAGGAGGCTAAGGGTAATCTGCGTGTCAGAGAGTTCACTTCTACATTAATGACGCGTCTGGATGTTTTTCTCTACAACGCAGAATGTAAGTTTATGAAAGAAACGAATTGTCGTTATGAAAATGAAGATGACTGTTTGGCTAAGGTCTTCGGAATTTCAGAAGAATCAAATGAAACTCAACTTATATGCATAGATTCAAGTGAGGTTGGAACAGATGTTCTTGAATTGATGACAAGTGTGGTAAGTCGTATTCTTTTTGATTATCGAAAGAAGCAAAAGGGAGAAAAACGTAGAAAACATCCTGTTCATTTGATATTGGATGAAGCTCATAGGTATATTAGAAAGGATACGGAATATATCATGAGAGAGAACATTTTTGAGAAGATTGCCAGAGAGGGTAGAAAGTATTCTTTGTTCTTGATGATTTCATCTCAACGACCATCTGAGTTATCGCAGACTGTTTTATCACAATGTGGAAATTATATTGTGCATAGAATACAGAATGAAATAGACATGAATTATATTTATTCGGTTCTTCCATATTTTTCTTCTGATTATGTCAATAAGATAAAACAGGCTGTGCCTGGTGAAGCTTTGATATTTGGCAACTGTGTACCCATGCCATTAATGGTAAAAGTAGAGCAAGCTTCGCCTGATCCAAATAGTGAGAATTGTAAAGTGGATGAAGAATGGTTTATGAAGTATCAATAGGTTGCTTAATAAGAAATTTTTAAAAAACTAAGATAGATGAAAATGTATAGTTATATTGTGGCTTATGATCTTTGTAAGCCAGATCGTGATTATCAATCTTTATATGAAATGTTGCGCTCTTTCCCTAATTGGGGTAAAATTACCGAATCTGTGTGGTGTATAGTTTCGCCATTGAGTCATAAGGAAGTACGTGATAATTTAATGGGCTGTTTAGATTCTAATGATAGACTTTTAGTTGTAGAAACTGGTCACCGTGCAGCATGGACTAATGTGATAGCTGATAATGAGTGGGTGAGAAAATATATAATACAAGATGAAGGAGTCGTTTAAAGGTTTATGTAATCTAAATGAAGATGAGTTAAAAGCTCTTTTGGAAAATTCTAAGACTTCTATTGTCATAGACACAGAAGTTCTTTTGATGCTTTTCCAAATGGAGGAGAAAAATTCTTCGGAATTACTGGATATACTAGAAAGTGAATGGATGTCAGACAAACTTTGGATGCCATATGATGTTGGTTTTTCTTTTATGTGCAATGTAAATTCTTATATCGTAAGAGAAAGGCAATTGATTAATAATGCTAGAAAGCAATTAGAAAACTTTCATGATAATGTGATTAATATGAAATCGAATCCTTATCTCAAGGATGATGTACTGGCAAATTTTAAGGATACATTTGATAAAATCAAGACCAGTTTTGATTCTGATATCAATGCTCTTGATTTAGAACTTGAGAAAAATACCAAGAAGGAAAGGATTGATAAAATATTTTCACAGGATAAAGTTGGTGTAAATTACACTGATGCCCAGTTGAGTGAATTGTTCAGAAGAGGTGGTGAACGATATGGGAAGAAGATGCCACCTGGTATGGACAATGGTAATACTAATGAACGAGAAAGATATAGAGACTATATTATTTGGAAGGAAATGCAAGGTTTTGCATCCTACTATAAAAGAAATATTGTCATGGTTAGGGGAAGTAAAACCAAGGACTGGTTTAATATGGATGATAATAATCGTATATTAGGTCCAAACCCCTCTATAGTTTCTGAATTTGCTATTAAAACGAAAGAAATTTCAGGTATTGCTGCTGATTTCTATTGTCTCGATCTTGTTTCTTTTTTGGAAAAATGTCATAAATTTCAGTTTTTGAAGCAACCATCTGATAGTTTAGTATCACAACTTAAAGATATGATAGTAGTTGCCAATTCTGAGAAAAATGCAGTGTCTTCACAAAATAGAGTATTATCAACCAATTCAATGAGTGTAGGAAACATTGGTGAAGTTAAAAAATAACATACGATGGAAGAGAAAAATCCATTTTCCTTATTTGATTTTCTTGGCTATTTCTTTCCAGGGGCGTTTGCCCTCTTGATAATATGGAGTTCATATATCGTTTGGACGAAAGAAGATATATTGCCAATTTCATATTTGTATGATAGCATTGGTTATTATTCTAATGGTAAGTCTCTTGATCTTGTAAAGATTGCTGTTCCTTTTATTCTATGTGCATATATCTTAGGGCATCTTATTTCTTACTTGTCTGCGATAACTATCGAATTTTTCACGAATAAAGCTTTTGGTTATCCAAGTTTATATCTATTGAGCAACCAGAAAAAAAATGTTCATCATAATTTTTGGTATGCAGACTTTGAGTACGAACCTAAGACTATGTGGCATTTTAAGATTTGGATTTGGAAATATACATTTAGTGGGAAATTCGTAGCTGCTAATTTCTTTAGGAATTTAATTTTGAACTTTGATTTGCGATTAATATATCGTATCTTTCTCTGGATAATTATGTTCCCTGTATCAATCGTTGTGATGGGCATAAATTTTATTTCAACCCCAATTGTTAATTTCGTGACAAGACCTCAGGAGCGATATATCGTAAATTGTATAGAGGAGAAATTGTTTGCTTTGGCCGATGAACTCGGGGTAAAAAGACCCCCGATTAATCTTCAGTGTGATTTCCATAGGATAGTTATGCACTATGTTTATGTAAATTGTAAAGAGTGTCAAAGTAAGGTTGATAATTATGTAGCATTATATGGTTTTCTGAGAGCAATTACGCTCATTCTTTGTCTATTTACAGATTTTATAATTGCACAAACTTTGGTAATCCTAGCCAAACTGATTGGTAAAGAGGAACTTCATGTCTTGATACAAAACTATAATATTTCATGGGCGAGCGTGATGGTAGTAATTGTTTTGTGGTTTAGTACTATTATTGCTTATTTTGGCTATATAAAGTTTTTGAGAAGGTTTACATTAGAGAACTATATGACTTTGTTATCATATAAAAAATATGATAGAAAGTGACTTGAAACTAGTATTAATGGGTGATATGATGAAGCCTTATAAAGAATTGTTGGATATTTTCGCTTTTCTGAGATGTTGTCTTGGTTGTAAGGTGAATATGAACAGGGTGATTGCTGGTATGGACTGGCAGGAGCTGTATTCCTTTGCTTCTAAGCAGGCGTTGCTGGGGCTTTGCTTTGATGGTATTGAGAGATTGGGAGAGGAGTATCCTGAGGAGATGAAGCGGAACCCTATTAGAAGGGAGCTGCTGATGACTTGGATGGGTAAGGCGCAACAGATTCGCAGGCAGAACATGAAGGTGAATGCTGTGGCGAGCAAGCTCTTCTCAATGCTGAGAGAGGATGGGATGAGGTGCTGCATTCTGAAAGGGCAGGGGAATGCCTTGATGTATCCGAATCCTTATTCACGTACTCCTGGAGATATTGATGTTTGGATTGATGCTAGTATGGAGAGGATTATGGAATATGCTCAAAAGAAGTTTGAACTGGAAGATGATATCAGACTGCAGCATCTAGAGACTTCCTTGGATGGTGTGCCTGTAGAGTTGCATTTCTTTCCTTGCTCCATGAATAATCCTATCTATCATGCTAGATTGCAGAAATGGTTTCGAAGGAATGCGGATTTGTAATGCTCGCATATTGTGAGTCTGCCCGATGGGGCAGGGGATATTGCTGTGCCAACGACAGCATTTAATGTGATTTATCAGCTGACGCATCTGTATCACCATTTCTTTGACGAAGGGATTGGAATGAGGCAAATCATTGACTATTACTACGTTGTTTGCGACTTTTATAAAGTCTATCAAAATTCTTCTAAAATCACCCCGTCCCTCTTTACCATTAAAGAGGGCTCCACCTCTTACCCCGACCCTCTCACCCTCAGGGGAGAGGGAGGAAACCGCCCTACTCGGTGCTCGGAACCGCTACGCTCTAAGAATGGCGGACCATCAAAGGTCTCGCCAGATTGTGCGGGATGGGACCGCCGGGGTGTTAGTGGGGATACGGGTTCTGTTTCCTGTTCTTCAGGTTCTTCTATTACTTCTGTCAGTTCTGCTTTCACTACAGATTCTTCTGCCTCTACTGCTTTGGATGTGGTACAGAGAGAACTGAAGTATTTGGGATTGTGGAAGTTCGCAGGGGCGGTAATGTTTGTGCTTCATGAGGTGCTTGGATTGGCTGAGGATAAGATGATAGTGCCAATGGATGAGAAGCGTGGGAGGTTGCTGTTGGCAGAGATTTTGGATGGTGGTAACTTCGGTAGGCACTTTACAAAGTATGCTAGGTTTACGCATCAGAGTATGAGGAAGAAGTATTTCCTGAAGATATGGAGGAATATGCACTTCGTTCGATATTATCCTGCTGAAGCGCTTTGTGAACCATTGTTCCGTACTTGGCATTTCTTCTGGAGGATGAAGAACAAGAAATAATAAATATACGGTGAACGGCTCTACTCTCCCCATTTTTTTGAACTAGTTTTCGAGGATGGGAGCTTAGTAGCCTGAATAGAATATACAATTTGGTTATGAGAAAAAGGGAAAAAGAAAATCATGGGATTGTTTTTGGTCCAAACGGACAAGGACATGTTTATAAACCTGCTCCTTATCATAGCTATAAAGCTGCAAAAAGGAAAGATAAGACTAGATGGGTTGATGATGCTAATTTTGAGTACTCTATATTCAATTTGGCAGATGTTCATACTGGTTTGCCATATCCTGAGAACATAAAGGTGATAGATAAAAGATGGATGAATGATGATGGTAAAGGTCTTTATGCCATTTTGAATCAAGGAAAAAACTTACTTGGTCAAACTGGTGAACGTCTTGCCTTTTTCCCGATTCCTCCTAATGCACAAGACGCATGGCATGGTTACCCTACCAATAGCCAATATATTGGAGATGAACTTGTGGAACATTGGTACTCCATCAATGTAATTTCTAAAGGAATTTATCGTAAACTTTTAAAACATATCTTATGAATCCTGTCGTTAAATTTTCAATTAATGTGGAAGCTATAGATTGTTATCTCTATGGTGGGTATCTATTTCTTGTTATGGCAGATGGACAATTGCTATACGTTTCTTATCATAAGGTTGTAAATCGCTTAAAATATGAATATCCTCAGTACTCTAGTTTGATAGAATTGATATTCTTACATAATGAGTACTCTAAGGGTGAAGCTGCCAAGATTATATTTGGTGTAACAGAGATAAGAGAGGTGGTAGAAAAAATTTGGTTGAAAGCTGCCAAAGAAATAGAATTTGAATTAAATTTTAAAGATATTCAAGAAGAGTGTAAAAGCATCGGTGAATATTCATCCATACCTCTGGATATACGACTCTATGGCTATCGGTTGTTTCTTGGATGCAAGGATGGTCTGTATGAATCTCGACTGAACTTGGAAGATAACTACCAGATAAATCCTTCTCATTTGGAAAAATGCTATGATGGCAAAGTGATTGGGGTGAATGCTAATTATGGCTCTGTTGTTATCTCTGCTGATTGGGATGGGCTTTTGACTGGTGAAATCTTAGATTTTGATTCAAAGTTTAGGCTTGATGAGCGGCATCCTCAATGTAAACGCTCTCTACGTACAGGTTGGATGACAACTGATTTGATGAATTATGAGGGTACTTCTGAGTTTGACTATTATCGAAATGAGTATTTGCTGAAAAAAGACACAGCGGAGAAACATTTTTATTCCAAGGCTAAAATTTCTGAAAGGAAAATTATAAAGCAGTTTGGAACAGAAGTCTATGGTATGGAAACTCTCTTTAATAAATCTAACATAGATAAAGAAGATATAGTTTATAGTTTCAATAGTTCGCAGAAGGGCTTCTTTGTAATGAGTGATGGATCAATACTCAATGCTACGGTAAGAGCAAATGGATTGGCAGATTCTTATTATATATCTTCGAGAAGTACAAATTTTGCAAAATTTGATAAGGATATTATAGACAAGCCTTTGTCTAGCTGTATTGTACCTAGTGGGTGTATCTTGGAATTTTTTGATAAGGTGGTATTAATTCAAAATAGTCAAAGCCTCTCTTTAGTGAACCATTCTGTCAATAGTGTCCGTTCTTATACTTCTTCAACAAACTATCGAAACATCGTAAGTATTGTGGATGACGACAAGGTCACTTTTTGCTCTATTTTTGGTTTGGATAGTTTGAACCATAAACCTGCATTTCCCAAGAATCCTGTTCCTGTCAATGGCTTTGAGCCTATGATTGATGAAAAACAGGGAAAGGATTTGCCTTTTTAATACATAACAATGTGATGCAAAAGAAAAAAGCAAATATTGAGCAGTTGACTGCAGTCATAAAGAAATATAAGGTTGTAGGTTCTTTCTTTTTTGTTTCTTGTACGAGTTGTTTTTGGTTAGGTACATATTACGAGAAAATAATGATGACTCGTGAAATAACGGAAATAGAAACTAAGCATCAAAGAGAATACTTGGAGCAAAAAGAGAACTTCTTGAAGTCTTATTATGAGTTAAAAGAAAAGTTTATTAAATATTCAAACGATACAATACATGGAAAGTAGAACGTATAATGACATTATGGAAGAATTGGGGCAATTGGAGGCTACTGGTATAGATGTATCAAAGTACCAAAAACGGGCAAATGAGTTGATGGAAGAGTTTAAGTCTACAACAGAAAAAGCTAGGAGAGAGGCTCGAATTGTTGCTATGATTTCTTGCATATTTTGTATTCTAATAGTTGCATTTGCAGCTATCGTTAATTTGTCTAATTTAAGTTTGAAAAAAGATGTCAGTGATAAAAATGCAATTATAGAGAATTATGAGCAAATGGTAAGAACCCTTGGAATCGACACCAACAGGAACTCGAAACAGCATAAAACTAATGGCTCACTAGATTCAAATGAATTAATAAATGAAAACTATCAACTGTTACGGAAAATTTCAGTCTTAGAGAATAAAATGAAACTTATAAAGCATGAATATGGAATTAAAGTTATAGATGATGGTAAGTCTTATTATCTTCAAGCAAATAAGGTTGATTCTGCATTAATGCTTTTGGATGTATATCGTGACAAGATTTATTATGATGTCAAAAAGAAGGAATGGATTGTTGTCAGATAACGATAGGGTGTAATGAAACAATAGATATTAAGTACGAAAAATGAAAATGCCTATTACTGGAATATTTATGAATGGCTGTGCAGATATTATAAATAGGGCATAGCCCAATCAATGGGCTATGCTGATGAGTTTACTACCTAGAGTTGTTTCTATACGAGCAATGGTTTGAGTCGTGAAGTTATGTCTGCCTGTTAGCCATTTGGAGATTTCTGTGTCTCGCTTGTTGAGCAAGCGGGCGAAATCCTTTTGGGTGAGACCCTTGGCTTTCAGAATCTCACTAATGCGCTCGGCAATACCGAAAGACAAATCGAACTCTGCCTTTTGCTCGGCAGGTATCGCAGCGAGGCAATCACGGAATAATTTGTTCTGTATCATGACGCTTAAATTTCAAATGCGCTTATAATTCGTTGTCTAGGATTTCCATCATTTCTGCTGCTGTAATCACTTGCGGTTCTTTTGGAAAGTGTTTGAGATTACCTGTTACTAAGAAGGAGTCTTCCTTGCTCAGGCAGACTTCATAGAAGACTCGGTCGTCCTCATCTGGCATGGTGCCATCATAAGGAAAACGGGAAGAATCAATGCCGTATTGCTTAAAAAAGTTCAATAACTCATGGATTCTGATTTCACTTAGATGAAATTTTGACCTATTTAGTACATCAAAGTACTCATCCAAGATTTCTTCATTATACAATGGCTTAATTTTACCACTGAGCATACTATTAATGACCCTTCTTGTTGCTGAAGAAGGGTTCTTGGTTATAAACGAGGACACGATAATGTTCGTATCAATGACTGCATATACCATTGCGTTCTTTTCTTAATCGTCTGACTTCTCTGATTTCTTCATTGATCTCATCAAGTGACATATTAATGTTATTCTCTCTTGCAGTGTCACACATGTACTGGAACGCAGCTTTTGCTTTTGCAGTCACTTCATCTTCTTCTTCATTCTTTGCTTGAATGGAGAAGGGAATGCTCTTACTGCGAATTACTGCCTTAACAAAGATGTTGATAGCGGTATTCGCACTCATGCCGAATTGCTCGCAGAGTTTATCAAACTGTGCTTTCTGCTGGTTGTCCATACGGACTGTCATTGCTATCTGTGCCATAAGCTTATAATGTTTAATTGATAATCATTCTGATTGCAAATATACATCATTATGACGTAAATTGGTGCGATAGTATTAATAATTTAATAAAGATTAATAGTTGAATAAATGATATAACTGCAATTTTCGCTTTTCTGAAGTATTGCCTTGAAAGTAAGGAGGATATGAGTAGGGTGATTACTGGTATGGACTAGCAGGAACTTTATTCCTTTGCTTCTAAGCAGGCGTTGCTGGGGCTTTGCTTTGATGGTATTGAGAGATTGGGAGAGGAGTATCCTGAGGAGATGAAGCGGAACCCTATTAGAAGGGAGCTGCTGATGACTTGGATGGGTAAGGCGCAACAGATTCGCAGGCAGAACATGAAGGTGAATGCTGTGGCGAGCAAGCTCTTCTCAATGCTGAGAGAGGATGGGATGAGGTGCTGCATTCTGAAAGGGCAGGGGAATGCCTTGATGTATCCGAATCCTTATTCACGTACTCCTGGAGATATTGATGTTTGGATTGATGCTAGTATGGAGAGGATTATGGAATATGCTCAAAAGAAGTTTGAACTGGAAGATGATATCAGACTGCAGCATCTGGAGACTTCCTTGGATGGTGTGCCTGTAGAGTTGCATTTTTTTCCTTGCTCCATGAATAATCCTATCTATCATGCCAGATTGCAGAAATGGTTTCGAAGGAATGCGGATCTGCAATGCTCAAATGTTGTTGGGCTGCCCGATGGGGCAGGGGATATTGCTATACCAACGACGGCATTTAATGTTGTTTATCAGCTGACGCATCTGTATCACCATTTCTTTGATGAAGGGATTGGAATGAGGCAAATCATTGACTATTTTCTTGTAGTCAATGATTTCTCAAAAAATGTATTTTTGAATAATAAATCTTCTAAAATCACCCCGTCCCTCTTTACCATTAAATAGGGCTCCACCTCTCACCCCGACCCTCTCTCCTCAGGAGCGAGGGAGAAAACCGCCCTACTCGGTGCTCGGAACCGCTACGCTCTAAGGTTGGCGGGGCATCAAAGCTCTCGCCATATTTTGCGGGATGGGACCGCCTGGGGAAAGCTTGCTGAGGTAGGGAACAGCTGTTTATAGTTTACAGTTAATAGTTTACTGTTTACAACTTATATTCGGGGGATTTTGTTGATTTATTGTGAATTTCTTGGTGTTGTAATTTGCAGATAACTTGCAGATTTATTTTGATTTTCTTTGGCGGTTTCAATAAAAAAGCGGAACTCTGCGGCAATAACCTATAAAATGAATAATGACTATGATGGGAATATTACAAGTTGCCTCTTATATATACAAGCGCTATATGGATGATTTTGGCGTTCGTATTGATGAAATGAAGTTGCAGATTTGAGTGAAGCTAAGAATCAAGAAATCCACAGCTGGCTTGAGTGCCTGCTGTGGATTTCTCTTGTTTATATTAAAGTGTAGGATTCTTTAATACTGTCTTACTGATCAATCGTAATGGCATCGCCTTGTAGCGATGGGTGTTATTTCCATTACTACCACTCACGAAACGTACGTTGGAAAAACCCTTCTTATCGTTGTACACGTCGAAATAGTTATACCAGTAACCATATTCCGGACTTCCTCCACTGAATCCTTGTGTTCCAGAGACTAGTGTTTTGGTCCAAAAGACCACGTGCATTGGATATTTATGGCTTTCACCTTCCAGATATCCTCCGTATGGCAGATAGATGGTTTTCAACTCAGAGCTTGTTGTATTCATAAATGTACAATAGTACGATTCTCCAAGAGCAGTATGGCGTACCTCTGTTTTAAGCGTACCATTTGCAATCAAGTCTTCAAACACCGATTTCTCTGGTATTTCAAAGCCTTCAGGAGATAGAGTAGAGGATAGATTCCCCTGCTTGACATCTGATTTATTCTTATCCTCTGAAATCTTGAAGTATCCACCGATAGCACCTTTATGGTCTTTAAGTTCGTTGACGTCTGGTGCATAAGGACTATTGTCGGTAGCACCCAGATTACGGTCAAGCATGATGTAGGTTTTAGTTTGTCCCTGCACCTTCACTACACCATAATAGAACATACCTTTTATCTTAAGATTGTCATCACCACCCTCTGCTAATTCATATTTGTTTGCCATATTTTCTGTTATCTCATGGAAGATACCAGTATGATAAACAGTGTAGGTGATGTTGATACCAGCTGCGTTTTTTATCGTAAAGGTGCCTTTCCAAAGATTATAATTATTATCGTGCTTATCTGCCAACGTCACTTTCCAGTAACGTCCGTCATCGCTAACAGTGAAATGGCTATCGTTATCTGTAAGTTTATCCCCTGTCAGCTTAGGAATCTTATAACTGTAGGCATTCTTTCCTACAGTAAAATGAAGACCATCATTTCTTTTTACGTTTTGCATTTGATCTGGTCTGATTCCTTTAACCTCCTTATCCAACCAGGCAAAATAGTCTGATTTATACTCACTGTCATTTTCAAACATGATGACTTTACGCTTAGGGTCGTCTCTCATAAAATTGAAACCAGCCTGGGTTATCTTCACATCAAGTTTGAGATCACCAGATGATATCGTAACCGTTCCTGTTCTTGGGGTTTCATGAGTGTTTGGAACCAGCGTAAACTTCAAAAGATATTTTTTGCCAGAAGATGACAGGCTACCACTTTCAGGAGTTGTAATTCCTTCACCCTCCTGAGTATAGCTTTTGATCCAGCTATCCCTGCTATCATTGATATTTACACCATATGTTGCAGATTTGAGCGTAGTGACCAAAGTGATTTTTGCTTCAGTAGCTGTTGCCTTGAGGGACAAATTATCGCTAACACCCAGTTCGTAATCCTTGCAAGCTATCATGTTGGTGATGGCAGGATTGTCATCTACAACATCTGCCACCAATCTGTTTTCCGGTTCAGCCTTGATAGCTTCAGACAAAGATTTGAAACCATAGTCATTCACCTTGGTTACGGTGATGATATAGTTATGGTTTCTCAAGAGGGCATACTGATTCTTCTTGGTTGTTGCATCCTTGTAGAGCCCCACTTTATAGTAACCTTCTACATTGTTGTATTTTGCCTTGATGATAGCGAAAGCTTTACCTGCAGATGTTTCTGTTACCATTACTTCACGGCTTGTTCCATCGCCGAAATCTGTGCTACTAAACTCTGTTGTCTCTGCTAAGGCATCGGTTGGTTCTGTATAACCAGCAGGGGCGATAGCACTCTTTGCAGCTGCATGATTGATGATAAGACCAGCATCTTCTTCATGGAAATCAGTCTTTACCGCATCAGCTACTTTCAAGGTAACCTTGGCATATTGTCTATACAAACTGACATTTGCCGTACCATCCAAGAGCTCCGTTAAAGATACGCTACCCCAACATACTGGGCTGCTTGTATCTATTGTTCTAGGTGTAGCTAACGCAATGTTTTGCAAATCTTCTGCTTCTGTCTCTTCGAGATTGCTTACGTTTGTTACCAGATGAACAGTAACTGTTCCAGATGGGACATTACTGATTTTTGCCTGATACGTTCCGTCTGTATTCTTGCTTACAATGTTGACATTCGCCATACCTTTGTAAGTATTGCTTTTGCCATAAAACACAGCAGTAATCTTACCTATGCTTTCTGTAGCCCCCGCTCTAGTATTAATTTTCTTTTCGGAGAAGTTGGGCAACTCAATGTTCAAGACTACCCCCTCGGCAGGGATTTCATCCCCGCCGAGTCCGATAGCCTCCATCGTATCCTTGCAGGAAACAAGGCTTAGGAGCAATCCCATCCATATCATTAAATGCTTTATCTTCTTCATTTTTCCAATATTATTTATTCAGTTACGCCATTAGGCTTACCTTGATGCCATTTGTCTCCTTGGTAATAACCAGTGTCGCCATACTTCTCGTAGCTATTGCCATCGAAGAGTGTAATAGTAGGAGATTTATCGTTGTCTTCCTTTTTCAGGAGGATGTTTTTTTCGTGTTCCCCTTTTACTGCTTTCAACTTGATGGTTGTTTTATACCAATCTTTTCCCACCTTCTCGCATTTCCAGCTTTTTTTGGCTTTAGTATCCCAAATGGTAAACTGGTTTTCTCCTGATGCGATACCATATACCTTATACCATCCAAAAAGCTCAAACTGGGTATATACCTTGAACTCTATGTTCTCAATTTCAGGCATATCATCATGTACACGCCATATAGGGTCGGATGTAGGATCATAGACAATCCATCCTTCACGATCTTCATAATCGAAGAGAGGAATACCCGGCTCTAGATGATGAGGACAACGGTGTAAACTATATCCTTGATCTTGATATGTATTATTACTGAACATAATCAATGTCTCACCTGGCTTAATAGTTCTTTGACCTTTTGATTCATTTGTATTTAATACAGACTTCGCATCTACAGGGAAGTTTTTGTAATACCATCCGGTGTTAGTCTCGTCGGCCACCATTTCTACTCCAGGCCATCCATTTCTATCGTCCGATTCTTTCGTAAAAACCCAACCTTTTCCTGTAACGGCATCTTCTGTTTCACCTATCTGGGTATAAACATAGATGTAGTGGCTTTTTGTTATTGGATCACTTGTATCTTTTGCATCCTCATTCCATCCATCGCTCCAGTTGTTTGTACCTTCTTCAGTTAAGATTCCCTGGAAATTATCGGAACCGTTACCTCCATTATATTTACTTCGGTCATTGATAGCTCTGAAATAGATACGATAGTCACCGATAGGAGGACTTACTTTTACACGAACTTTCTGAGGCATAGATCCATCTTTTGACGTTACCGTGAATTCATGAATGGTGGTTGTTACAGGATTTTCCGTAGCTGTAACCGTGAACGTTCCTGTTGCATCATCCGATGAATTTACGCTCATTTTGATGATAGAGCTACCTTTTTTATCTGTAGTTCTATCCAACTTAATACCACCAAGGTTAGTATCCCATTTTATGGTTCTTTTATTCTGAGATTTATCATCTTTATTATAGTAGATGACAAGTTCTTTTGTAACATCCAGATAAGGTTTAACATCATAATGTACATCTATATATTTCTTGAGATTATTTGCCTTGAGCCAAAACTTAGCAGTGCCTACTAGCTGTGCATAAGCTTTGATTGGGATATTTGGATTCACGCGAAACTCTATACTATCATTGCCATTAGCGTCTTTACCACGTTTGGTGCCAATGATGATGTCTTTTGAGTTTATTTTTGTATCGCATCCAAACCCTACTGTGCCTGCATTCGAATTATATGTGATATAATCATTTTTCATTGAAGTTACATTAGCCTCCGTCTTGCTTACCCACAATGTAGTATGGTTGAAGTCGGCATCTATTGGTACTGTCTCCCAGGGCTTTACACTTACCTTGCAATCCAGCTCCATATTACCGAGGGTCTTGATAGCACCGGTAATCTCATAGAAGGTACCGCGAGGGAATACGGGTACTTCTGTGGTGCTGGTTTCATCCTTCTTATGACCCAGATTGATACGATAATTGTTGACTGCAGAATTTCCTACCTTACCATTGATGGTAAGATAACTGCGGTCGGATTCTGATGAGATATATCGCTCAGGAAGATAATACGTCTGCTGGAAAAGCCATTTCTCCGCAGCATTATCTGGAGCATTCTTCGCATCTCCGGTTCCTTTAATATCATCATTGTTATTTGTTGCTGACGCAGATCTGTTGTCTGTCCATTCGGTATAGTATACGGCTGGACCTTCAGATGTCTGATACGTATTGCTTGAAAAACCATCCTTGTAATCTTTATCTGCCCAAGAAGGAGCCTCGAATTTACCGCCCCAGTAAAGATGGGTAAAAGGAGAGAGCTTATCGGCTGAAATACTGTTGATGCTAAAGGGCTTGCCTCCGAAATTGGTTGCAACTTCTGCGTCATTTGGATCGAAGATAAGATTCAGCTTAACCTTTACGCATGTAAACTTCAGGTTAGCTGCCACCTCGGTATATTTATCACCCGCTGCTTTAATCTCGGTTTCAGCAAGCTTGCCTGTGGCATCCTTCTCTGGTTCGTAAATCATCGGGATATTGGTGCATACAGGCATACCTGGTGTACTTGTAGGTCTGTAATCGAGTACTATATTTTTGAGATCATTTTCTGTTTGGATAGTCTTACCACTCAACACCGTGTTCATATTGGCAACCACATAGATATGGTAAGTGCCCGGCTCGATATTGAGCTGATAGTTAGCTACATGCTCCTCCAGCATCATCGAAGCCAGTGGGGCAGGGAGCGTCTCTATCAGGAGCTTGCCTTCATTTCCTGTAGGGAAAGCATAGAGGGTCAGGTCGTTGATCTGGCATTCATCTACCGTGGCATTATAGGTAGGAAGGCCGGAAGCATCGTCGGGATTGGTGCCGCGGCTGCTGAGCACGGTTGGCACGAGTACATGCAAGTTGCTTTCTGACGAAATAGGAGTGCGCTCGCCTCCAAGTTCGTCAGAGCAACTTACTGTAACCAACAATATAAACCAACTAACTAAACTTAAAATGAAATCTCGTATTTTCATTGTTTCTCATTTTTAAAGTCAAATACTCTTATGAGCTAAATGCCCGGAGGGGGCTCTGACACCTGAAACGGTTAGAAATCGACACGCTGGATGCGCTTGCTCCAATCCAGGATGGAAATGCTGAGCTGCACATACTTCCACTGGTTGCCCTGGAGGAAGAAGTCGAGCTTGTAGTCGTACTCTCGGTCCAGGAATTCCTGCTCTGAATAATGGCGGGCTTCGAAGGCGCCACGGCCTTGAGCCAGAAAGTCTGCAAGATTGATGCGTGCCACCTCTTCGCCAGTAGTCTTGTTCGTGATGGTGAGGATGGCGTTCTTGTCGTTTTCTTCTGCCGGATGCCAGATGAGTCGGGAGAACATGAGGGCGGCATGAGCGGTGCGCTCCTTTACATTGCCCTCGGTATCCTTAAACTCAGTGGTCCAGGTGTAGTATGGGGTATATGTCAACTCCTCGTCGGGGAGGAGAGAGTTGTCGTAACTGATATCGCCGTTGGCATTGGTTATCTGATAACTGAAGTCATCGGCATTGATGTTGGCAGGCTCGTCGGTCTGATGCAGGCTGATGGTGAGCTGCTTGGTATCACGAACCAGACCGATGGTATGGCGTGTAACCTGCAGGTCTTTTACTTCAACCAGTTCGTTGCTGAGTCCTTGCCAGAGTGTATCGAGCGGTTGGCTCTGGTTGTTTACCTTGCCCTGTTCGCGGTCGAGACGGGCATGGAGGGAGGTGATGTTGTCACCCTGCTGTGGCAGAGCTATCTGGAATTTGGCACCTGGCTGCGCAAGTGCATCTTCGTATTTCTTTTGGAAGGCGAAGGTTGCGAATCTGTATTTGCCCGGTTCCAGATTGATTCGCATGGCATAGTTAGGGTCCTTGAGCGGCTGTGATACCGCATCGTTATAGGCATCATGGCGAGCAATGAAGTTGCCCTGCTCGTCGTATACGAATACGCTGAGTCCGCCCACATGATCATTGAACATGTCGGCACGCTGCACGTTGTAGTCGTACTTGAACTGCAAGTCAACACCCATGTCACAAGGAGGCAGGTCGTCGTGCATCAAGTCGTTGCAGCTGCTGAGCATACTGCCGGCCATGATGAAGCCCCATCCCATGCATATATTCCTGATCCAACTGTTAAACTTCTTGTTTGCCATGATGCTTATCTGTTTTATGAAAAAGTAAAGTGTATAAATAGATTCTTATTCTTCCGATATAGCCAGCCGCTCCTTAGCGCTAGAGCGGCTGAGCTATATATAATAATGTGTAATAGATTACAAATCAACGCTCTGAGAACGCTTAGCCCAGTCGAGGATCTTAACGCTGACGTTGATGTACTTGGTATCCTCATCATCTGGAGTGTTAGGCTTAACCTCTGGAACGTCAGGATAACCAGGACCGCTGATTTTGTTGATCGTGAGGTCGTACCAGTTGTTGCGGAGTACTCCGTAACGGCCGAGCCAATTCAGGTTATTTTCCCCATATGTATCATTACCTTCTTTCCAAGGAGTCAAGTCGTCACCGAAGTGCTTGATACGGGCAATATAATAGCTTTCACCATTCTTGTAGGTCTTGATACCTACACCATTAGTCACGTCAAGACCGAGTTTTTTGTTGAGTGTAGCGACTAAGGTTGCATCAACCTTTTCTGTTTTTCCTTCCTTAATTGATACATTTGATTCTGTCAATACATGTGTACCGGCAGTCAATAAATCACCCGTAAGTTCTACAGTTAGTTCGGCAGTTGTTTTAAGAGCCTCTTTAGCCTTACTTGTAATCTGTGCAATAAGGTTGGCTTTCGTCCAAATGTCAGAACTGTTACCAATCATAAAGAAGGTCTTGTCTGTCTCTGATGTTGAGCTCAAAACACTTGGGGTATAAGTTGCCTTAAGAAGAACACGGGTAGTCTGACCTTGCTTCATGTTGTTAATGTCGAAGGTGTTCTCCAGGCAATACAATGGCTTATCAGAACCGTCGTTCCATGTAACTCCTTGTCCATCGGCTTCAGCTAGAGTGAATTGTTCCTTACATTTGTTTAAGTCTTGTAAGCCCATGCTGTAGTTAGGGTCGATTCCCCAATATACACGCTTGAAAGTACCCTCAGCAGAAAGCTGACTAACGAAGCGAGATGTTGCTGGAACTGTACCTGCTGCAGCTGCAGTATTTTTCCAAATATCTGTGTAAGCAGGAACAGTTTGATCTGTCGATGTTGTACCAGCCTTCAAACCAGAAGTTACATGTACAGGGAATGAATGCTTGTTAGTAACATCCAATGCCCATTTTGTGATTTTTACCTTGTCGCTGCTATACTTTGTTCCGGTTGCATTGGCACCATCTGTTGCAAAATAATTATTGCTTGTACTGTTTGTTCCTACAGTAACTTTAGCCAAGCAACGCTCTACATGAACAGTAGTACCCGGTTTGCTATGAGCCTCTTCCTTAGTTCTATAGATACCCTTTATTTGAACGAGAGTTGTTGGCTCTTGATCAGCAGCTTTGAATTCTGGAGCATTAGCCATATAGAAACCTTTAGTATTATCTAAAAGGATTGTTGCATTTGTCGCAGCATTCCAAGCTCCATATGTAGTGGAACCTGAAGGAAGGGTAACTTTGTCTCCTGTTCCTGTCTCCTTATTAAGGATGACCAATGCATAATAATCGCCATTCTCACCAACTGTAGCCTTCGCGAGCTTAGCTGTGATGGTTGCTTCTGTTGTAATACCATTATTACTTTCATTGTCTTTCTTCCAAGGCTCCAAATTACCGAGTGGTACAGCTTCAACAAACTTGAAGTCATTTTCAAAAGCTGCTGTTCCCTTCTCAAAGATAACGAGTGTAGCATCGTTTACTGCATACTCAGAAGCTGTACCGCCATCAAACTGGTCATTTGTAGTAGCACGTGTACCATTTGCAGTAGGCAAGTTGATTGTGATAGATGCATAGCTTACACCTGATTCATTCTCACCTGAACCATTACCACCATTTACTAAGTCGTTGTTGCTAGAGCAACTTGCAGTCATAGCAGCTATCACTGCTAATCCAAAGAAATGTTTAATTCTCATAATTGATGTGATTTGATAGTTATTTATTTCTATTATATATATTCTCTTTTTGCAGGGATGGCGAAGCTAAATTACCATTTACTATTATTGCTCCGCCCTCACTTCCCCGTAAATCTTTCTGATGCGCTCTGCCTCTTTCGAGTTGCCTGCCTTGGCAAGATGCTTTTCGGCAGAAGTAAGATCACCTTTCTGCAAATCGGTGCAGGCGGCATTGAGATTCGCTGTCTCATCATCAGGGAAGAGGCGGCCGGCAATGTCGAATACCTCGTTAAACTCTGGCGAACCCGGCTCGTAAGTCTGTGCCACCAGGAACATCTCCTGCAGAGAAAGCTGCTGTGGTTTGGTCTTCAATATCTCTTTGGCCTCTTCGATGCTGAACGGACGAACCGTGTAGGTTACCGTATAGTCGCTATGACGGAGACGAGGATAGATATGATCCAGGATATAGCGGTAACTAGTCGGATGGAGCTTTCTGATCTTCAGGTCCTTATCGTCGGGAGCCAGCGAGGAGTTAGCTATCTCGAGAATTGCTTCCTTATCAGCCAGATGACTAGCCTGGATCTTCTTCTTGAATCCTTCCCAGTCTTCCGGTGTAGCCTGATAGGTAAAGAGCTTGCAGTTTAAGGTGTAGAGGCTGCTCACATATTTACGGAGGGCAGCTGCACGCTCGTTGGCAAGGCGCTTGTTGTTGGCATACGAACCATCAGGTGAAGCAAAACCATGGATATCAATATCTGTGATTTCAACGTTCTTGTCGTTCTTCACCAGGTCGATGGTGGAAGTAATCTTCTTCAGCTCAGTAGCATTCTCACGGAAGTTGGCAAGAATATAACTCTTGTTAACCACAAAGCTGAGATAGGCTTCACCCTTTTCGGCTCTCACCTTCTTGGCTTCCGCCTTCGGCTGCACAAAGAAATCCTTCGTAATTTTCGGTGTACGGTCGATATCCGCAATCGGCGTATTGTCCTGTTCTATCAGGTTGCCGCATCCGCAGAGATCTTCTTTCACCGAGAGTTTGAACTTCTTCATCCATTTCTGGTAAGGAACAGACTGGGCGAAGTAAACCTGCTGACTGGTCTTGTTCTTGCGGGTAAGAACCTGTGCCTGCGGATTCTTCTTGCTGTCGGCAAGTCGGCGGTATCTTACAGCCTGGTTTCTACCCTGGATGATGATAGGGTTGAGAGCGATAGAATCAGTTCCTACCATTACCGGTGTGAAAACAATCTGCTGCTCTGATTTCATCTTCAATTCGTTCAGATTCATACGGAAGGCAACGTCCATCCGGTTGCCGTTCTTGCGTGCCAAGACGCTTTCTACCTGAATCTTACCCCCTGCCAGCTGTTGAGCCTGAGCAGGCATGATGCCCTGAGAAAGGAGTATGCAGAGGGGCGAAATGACCGCATAAAACTTCATTTTATCCATATTATGATTTCCCTAATTTTTTTGTATTCTGTCTAGTTATTACGTGTTTTTATTGTCAGTTTAAAACTACAGTTAAATTAAATTCTTAGAACACGTATATGAGAGATAGTGCGGCTTTTGTAGGGCCCACATAGTTGCGGTGGTCTTTGTCGAGACATTTTTCGCATCGTCCGTAAAGCTTGTAAGGACTGTAGGCATATCCCAAACCGATAGACCCTTCGAAATTGAGGTGCTTATTGAGTAGCCACTGGTAGCCGTAGGTGAGGCCTCCACCTACATACCAGCCTTCATAGTGCCTGCCCTCCAGAGTTTTCGGCAGGATGCCGAAGGGCATGTCAATGTTTTTAATGTTGTATTCACCGCCTAAGGCATGAATTCCGAAGAAATGGCCTCCAAACTTCTGGCAGGTGTACCATCTGTATTCTGGCATAACATTCCAGAATCTCATCTTCTTGTCGCCCGAGAACTTCCAGGGGTTCAGGGTGCCGAAGAGTTGGAAGGTTGTTTTCTTGCCCATGCCGATTTCGATGCCGGCGTTGGCAGATGTGGAAGCCCATCCCAGTAAGTTGGTCTTCAGAGCGACCTCCTGCGCTCGCGTCGTTGCCATTGAAAGGATCAGCAGCAGCAACATAGCTGATTTTATGAATGTTTGCTTCATCATATCTTTACTTTTATATTTGGTTTCGTTTATATTAAACTTAGCCTTCGTTTGTTAGTTGGTATCTATTTTCGGCTGCAAATTTAAGAGGAAATCCAATATGAAGCAAGAAAAAGTTTCAAAAAGGTTACATTTCTATGTGCAAACGTTTGCACGTTTTATGCAACCTGTTTGCGTACACACATCATAAAGCACATGATTATCGGCGTCTGCTTGCCGTCATTGGGAATCAATGAATCTCCTATTAATATTAATGGATATCAGTCTCTTCCGCTGCAGATGCTTTGTTTTCCCTGGGTTGTGGATTGGGTACGAAGCCAAGGATGGCAACCAGACAACTCATCAAAGGACTGATGATATTGAAGAAGCAGAAGGGGAGATAGACAAGTGTCGGGATACCAAGAACCGTACTCTGCGTCATACCGCAGGCTGTCCATGGAACCAATACGCTCGTTACGGTAGCGCTATCCTCTGTACTTCGGCTCAAGAGTTCCGGACGGTAGCCTCGTTCGGCATATTCATCCTTATAGATAGATGCATTCATAATAATGCTCAGGAACTGGTCGCCCATTACGAGATTGAGCAAGACGCCTGATGTCACGGTGCTGCAGACAAGTGATACGGTGCTGTGGATGCTTTTCAGGAGCATGTGGGTAATGGCGTGGAGCATGCCGCTGGCTACCATACATGAACCGAAACACATGGCACAGAGGATGAGCCAAATGGTATTGAGCATGCCAGCCATACCTCGGGTGGCTACGAGATCATTGATGTCCACCATACCGCAATCTACCTGGGTATGGGTATAGCAGGTGGTCATGATTCCTTCAAAGAGGCTTTTGGCAGAGATGCTGTCTTCACCTGCTATCCCTACAAGTACTTCCGGCTGGAGAATGAGGGCACAGATGCATGCTGAAAGGGCTGAAAGAAGAAGTGTGATGAGAGATGGAGTCTTGCGGTAGATGAGCCATCCTGTAAAAGCCGGAACGAGCATGGTAAACAAGGAGATATTGAAACCATGACTCAGACCGGTGAGATACTGGCTGATATCCACTGGCTTGGAATCATAACAGAGTCCGATGATGAGATAGAGTACCAGCGAGAGCAGGATGCTTGGTATGGTAGTATAGAGCATATAGCGGATATGTGAGAAGAGATCCGCTCCGGCTATACTCGAAGCAAGGACGGTGGTATCGCTCATTGGCGAGAGTTTATCCCCGAAATAGGCACCGGAGATAATAGCTCCAGCGGTGTAGGGGGCTGGTATTCCCAGGGCATCACCGATTCCCATCAGAGCAATACCGATGGTGGCAATAGTGGTCCATGAGGTTCCCGTCATCACAGAGATGATGCTGGAGATGATGCATGCGCAGGGAAGGAAAAAGGTTGGCGACATGATCTGTACACCATAATATATCAATGTGGGTACCACACCACTGATCATCCAGGTAGCTGACATCATTCCGATGAGCAGCAGGATCAGGATAGATACTCCGGCATCGCCCACGGTCTTTTTGATCATCTCTTCAAAGATATTCCATTTCATCCTATAGATGCCCATACCGAGTGCTACACAAACGGCTGTGGCTATCATGAGAGCCACCTGAGAGGCACCAGCCAGGGCATCATCAGGGAAGATTTTGACAACCAGGACGATGAGGGTGATAAGTACTGCCAGCGGTATGACAGAAATAAAAGGATGTGGTTCAACTGGCTGCAGAGGCGAGCAGGATGCCTGATTCTCTGTAGCTTGAGATTTCTGTTTCTTTTCTTCTTGTTCCATTTGTTAATATTCTCTTATCATTTTAGTCTTTCATTTACTTTGCGTTTTCATCCGTTTCTTCGATGACATCTGGTCGCTGAAGAACACAAATCATTTCATTACTTCTTGAATTTTCATGCCAAGTAGTGCTTTTCGTGCAAAGGTAACTAAAATATCCAGATTACGCAAGAAAAGGTCCAATATAATATTCTTTTTATAAAAAATTATTATTTCATGGAATTTTTCTTGGTCAAAGATATGGAAAATAGACTGAAAATGATCTTGGCTATCGTCAATAATAAGGATGGCGTTGGTAAAACGACTACAGTGCAAAATCTTGCAGCTGGTATGCTCCGAAAGGATAAGAATCTAAGAATTCTTGAGATAGACTTGGATCCTCAGTGTAACTTAACCCTTTTGAACCATGCTCCAGAAGGTTGTGCTACTGTTTTTGATTCTATGATTGCTTGTAAGGGTCTTCCTATATACAAGTCTAAGATAGGTGCGTATTATGTTCTAGGTTCTGCAAAAATGCAGGATGTTGATCCTTTCCTTCAGAATACCGGATCTCCTCGTCAAGTGTTAGGAGCTTGCATCAGCAGTCCTTGCATTGATTTTACCGGTGAAGGTATCACTGATCCTATAGATTTCTTTGACTATATCTTCATTGATTGCCCTCCAGCATTGTCTCAGTCAACTTACAATGCTATGGTTGTTGCCAGTCATTTGCTTATACCAGTTCAGATGGAAGGACTTTCTGTGAATGGTTTGGCTGCCATTCTTGGAGCATTGAATGAGGTAAAGAATGGCAGATTTGCCTTGAATAAAGATCTTGAATTATTAGGTCTGTTACCTGTAATGCTGGATGAGAGACCTCGCATTGTCCGTCAGGCGCTGGGTTTTCTTAAAGATATATATGGTGATAAGATCTTGTCGCATGGTATTCGACGTTGCATCAAGGTAAATGAAGCGCAGACAGAGCTGACTGACCTGTTCTCATTTTCACCTTATTGTACAGCAGCAAATGACTGCTCTTTAGTAATTAAAGTATTGTTAGTCTATAAATATTTAGAATCATAGCAGGAAAGGATTTTCGCGCAGCGTTTAGTAATATGAATCAGGCAGTACGTCCTGGCAATGAACAGCCTGTTGTAAAGAAACAGAAGATGTCTCTTGCAGAGAAAAGAGCCACTATACATGGTGTTCAGACTTATTTGTCTGATGAAGACTATGAGCAGCTTATGCTCACTAAGATTAAGACAAAAAAGAGTTGTGAAGAGATATTACGTGATGCTTTAAAGCAGTATATTCAGGCATTTAAGTAAAATGTCTGCTAAGAGATAGGGTTGGCCATTGACAGAGATTGTTGGATCTTAGGCAATGGCTTTTTTTTTGTCTTAAGCTGTACTGATGTTTCCTTGCTTTTTTCTCCGATTATTTGTCTTTCTGCCGGCGGTAAGCTCAAGGTCATGGCTTATCTAATAGAGAAGGCGGCTAGTGCGTATATGGCGGAGAAAGCTGATGGTTTGACCATAGAGGAGTCGTTCTTTCTGTATATCCTTGCTCAGAATTGGGCGAATGGTGATGAGTTTTCATGGGCTTGTGGAGGAGTAGAGGAAGAATGGGTGTCTCTTGTGGAAGAGGCAAGATGGGGCGAGTTCCGTAAAAGAAACCCGCCCCATCGTTATATAAATCTCTCTCTATTTCTAAAGTGATTCATATATATATATGTATATCGTAGTGTTCTATTCTTACTTGCTCAAGCTAACAGAATGGCTCATGTTAGCCATTTCTGGAATTGAGTCTACTACGTGTTTCAAGAACATGCCCATGCAAAGAACCATACCTGAAAACATAACTGCGGCGAAAGCCATTGTAAAAATAGTCATCATAATTATTAACCTTTTTAAAATTTATTATTTGTTATTCCTTAAATGCGAGTGCAAAGTTAACACTTTTTTATCGAATAACGGCATCTTTTGCCGAGAAATATCATTGCAATATGTTTTTCTTGATATGGGTCAACCACTTGTTTTTAGCCTTAAAAATGACATTTTGCTATCGGATATGTTGTTTTTGTGGCAATAATTTATATATATCATTTTTCTCGCATTGATATGTGTGTAACAAGATAGGGATTCCTGTCAGATTATAAGAAAAGGGCGATCCTTCCTAAAGGATAGAGCGCCCTTAACTTTTATATCTATATAGGTATTGCGCTATTTGTCTATTGCTTTATTGCATGCTTACAGCATTGATCTTCTTCATTGTCATTTCAAAAAGCAAAAATCCTTTTTACCCTTTTACTTTTTTTACTCTTTTACCTTTAAAAGTTTGTCTGTGTTTTTCCCGTGATGCCTGTTACCACGGCGATTCCATTGTCACGAATCTCCACCTTCTCATATTTGGCATCAGCAATCACTTTTCCTTTCAATGTCATAATGCCCCAATGTTTGGGTATCTGTTCAAAGGCGCAATAGGCACCAACAGGTTGCGCTATACTGCAGTAGAGGGGTGGCACGATAACTTTACCATCTACCTTCACGCCCCATTTCTTTCCTGCCTGATACAATTCCTGTAATTTGATGGCATTGGCTCAACATCTTCTTCTCTCGAAGTGCTATGTAATAAATATATGATGTCAAAAATTTGTTCTATAAAGGAAGTGTATACGTACTATAAGCAGTGTAAAGAATTGGATTCTTTCATTGATAATAGTCTCTAGGATTTGACATAAGGTAAACTAACGTTCTATTCCTGATCAGATGTTTTTCCTTTATGTTCAAATGAGAGAAGTTTAGGCTTCCCGCCGACAGGTGTTCAATACTTTTGTTTACTGGAAAAATTGATAGATAAGATAAATTTAAAACGAATGGGGAAAAAGAACAATAAATCCGGTGCTCAGCCGATGAGTCCGGAGAAATATATCAAGGAGAAAGCCCGTATGCTTCCTCTTGTCAAATGCTATACTTATGCCAACTGGAAAGATGCCGATGAAATTATGGTCATCGTGACACGTATTCACCCAAAGGGAACTGTAACATGTGCGGATTTCTGCATCGACAAGTTGTGCAGGGGTCTGATAGGAACCAGATATTTCTTCAACGTATCACCCAGAAAGTTGGCAGAAATTGTTGAGTACTACTCGGATAAAGAGAATGACAGGATGGTGGAGATACCATATGAGGTGGCTCACAATCTGATCTATGGTTCCATTGAATTTGCTGAGGAAGCCGGCATTGAACCTGTTGATGCATGGGACATTACTCAATATATCCTGGAAGAAGATGATGAAAACGTTCCTCTCATTGAATATCAATGGGGCTTGAATGGTATGCATTATCTGCTTGCAGAAGACAGGTTGGAGGTATCTTGTTATCTTTCTACCATGCAGGAACATCTTGGCAGAAACTTCAAGTTCCGAATAGGAGATAGTACGGCATATATTGGTGGATGGGATTGGCATGAAGAGGAATTTCAGGGTTGTGAATATGAAATCCATGAGGAAGTGTATGGCTACGAATTGCCATCATATCCAACTCATATCAAGCTGCTGCATCCCGAAGTGATGTCGTATCTGACTTTTCATGCCTATAAATGGATCCTGCCGGATCACATCATCGATCTCTTGCTGACTATAGATCACGAGGAGTTGCGTCAGGACTTGGAGAACATAATCAGGTATGGCTTGGGCAAATACCAGCATTTGAAAGCGACAGGGGAATTGTTTGCTGCCATACGTCATAGCATCATCCTTCTTGCAGAGGTGGGTAACATGGAATCTTTCCGTCTTCTGATGGATGTATTGAAGTTTGAAAGTGATTTCTTAGATCAGTTGAGCTGGCTGGCGACCAATTATCTCTTTGCCCCAACCCTCTACAAGTTGAATCCAGATCCTTTCTCTGAATTCACGAAATTCCTGAAAACGCCAAAGCTTGACCATTACTGCCGCATGAACGTTTATGAATATGTGGAGTTTTATGTTGAAAAGAATCCTGCCTTGAAGGAACAGGCGACAGCGTGGGTGAAGGACATGCTCGTCTTCTATGATGGCAGATTGGAAACCGCTGACTGTTGTGATGGTTACGTGGTGGCTGCGGCCATTGATTTAGCTTGCAGCTTAGGAGCAAAGGATCTCATTCCTATCATCAACAAGTTGCTTTGTACTTATCTTGTTGATTTCAGTGATTGTGGACTTACGGCAGAGGTGGTTGAAGGGCTTCATCGGGGTGAACTGCTCAGGCAGGAGTATGCTCTTGATGTATATGAACGGTATCACAGGTTAGAGGAAGACAGCAACAGGTAATGGAGTAAAGGCATCAAAGCATTCTTCCTTTGGCTGAGTTTTGCAAACTGTTGTCTTTAGTTTGCTCCATTTTTTTTGCAATCAGTTGTATATGTGGAAGTTAGCTTTGTTTGTAATCCTTTGGCAACAAGAAAGTAAATAGAATGTATCCTCATTGACCTCAATACGTAATATCATAGTCCTACCTTTGCACCAGAAATTGTTAGTTATGAATTCTCTATAAAAAGGTAGTAAATGAAAAAGCAACGTATGAAGCATTGTTTCTTCGCGCTCACATTATGCTGTACTGCAGGAAGCATGTATGGTCAAGTTGCACAGGATAGCAGCAAGACTATTGAAAAGAAAAGTTCTGTAAATGGTAAAAAAATACAGAAGTCGAAGTTCAGCGACGATCCTATAGAACTGAATAATGTAGTGGTTACCGCTTTGGGTATCAAGCGTGAGGAAAAAAGTCTCGGATATGCTACCCAAACCGTATCTGGTTCTGAAATTACGGCAACGATGCCTGCCAACTGGTCTCAAGCTTTGCAGGGACAGGTGGCAGGTTTGAATGTCATTTCAGCCGGTGGTCCCCTGTCATCAACCCAGATTAATCTTCGTGGCAACGTTTCCATGAATATGGACGGAAATGGCGCACTTATCGTTGTGGATGGTGTGCCACTTTCCAGCCCTATGAATAATCCTGGTGGCTCTTATGGTGCCGGTGGCAACTCCGAAGGTTCGATTGACTTTGGTAATGGATTCTCTGATTTAAATCCGGATGACATTGAGAGCATTCAGGTATTGAAGGGAGCGTCTGCCTCTGCTCTCTATGGTTCAAGAGCTGCTAATGGTGTCATTATGGTTACCACCAAGTCTGGTAAGAAAGCCAAGAAGGGATTAGGTATCAGTTATAATTTCAATAATTCCTGGGAACAGGCTGCTCACTTTCCTGATTATCAGTATGAATTCGGACAGGGTGTAGCCAAGAACATCGGTTCTAAGGGGACAGAGTGGGCTGGACAACCTTATTACTCCTATGGTGCAGGTGATGATGGTTTGGCTAGCACCAGTGGTACAAGCTCAGCTTTTGGTGCGAAGTTTGATGGCCAGATGTTCTATCAATATGACCCGGAGAAAGAAGGTCGTGCTGATGTGGCCACTCCTTGGAGAGCCTATAAAGACAATCACTCCGGATTGTTCCAAACGGGGCATACGATGACCAACTCCCTGGCCTTGACTGGTAATAACGGTACAGGCAATATGCGTATCTCTTTGACTCATAGTAAGAGTGAATGGATTTTGCCTAACTCTGGCTATCAGCGCTTGACTGCAGCTTTCGCCGGATCACAACAGATTTCCAAGCGTGTGAAGATCAATGCACGTATGAGTTATACTTACAGAGATGTGGAGAATACTCCTCAGCTTACCTATAACTCTAACTCCTTAAGCTATTTCCTGATATTCATGAATCCTAACTTCAACCTCGATTGGTTTAAGCCAATGTGGTACAAGGGTAAGGAGAATATCAAGCAGATACGTCCATTCTCCAGTTATCTGCCTAATCCGTATGTTTTGCTTTACGAGGCAACCAACCCTGCAAAGAAGCATAGTTTCAATGGTAATATTTCTGCCAATTTTACCATCAATCGTTTCCTTGATTTGCAATTGCGTTCTGGTTTACAGGCTACGGCTCAGCAGCAGGAGCAGCACAGACCATGGGATGACAAGGCTTTCCCTACCGGTTTCTTCAAGAAGCAGAACATCTTTGACTATGAGGTTAACTCTGATGTACTTTTATCTTACCATAACAGTTTCGAGAATGGACTCAACGTGAATGCTTCAGCGGGTGGTAACATGATGCAGTCGTATTATGATTTGTTGTCAGCTTCTGTTACCGGTTTGAATACGCCTGGTGTATATAGTTTGGCCAATGGAGTTTCAAATCCATTGGTTGGTACCACTATTCGCAAGAAGCGTGTGAACTCGCTTTATTTCATGGCTAATCTGGCTTATCAGGAGATGTTGTTCCTGGATATAACAGGGCGCAATGACTGGTCATCTACCTTGCCGCGCAAGAATCGTTCTTTCTTCTATCCTTCTGTGAGTCTGAGTGGTGTGTTGAATAGCATGATGAAAATGCCAAAGTGGGTGAATCTGCTGAAAGTGCGCGCTTCTTGGGCACAGGTGGGTAATGATACTCAGCCTTACAAGACATCACCTTACTATACAACTAGTGATTTCTCGGGTTCTTTGGTTAAGCCAGGTACACTTTATAATGCCGACTTCAAGCCCGAGATGTCTACCAACTGGGAAGGAGGATTGGATTTCAAAGCATTTGGCAGCCGTTTGGGATTGGATGTGACCTATTATTATAATCGCACCAAGAATCAGATTCTCAATGCTCCCTTTGATCCTACTACTGGATACACCTAGGGTACCATCAATTCGGGATGTGTCAGCAACAGAGGTGTGGAGATCGTACTCCGTGGTACTCCTATCAGGAATAGAGATTGGCAGTGGGATATGACCGCTACCTGGTCAACCAATAAGAACAAGATAGAATCACTTTCTGAATTTGCTGATGAGCGTCAGATTCTCGGTTCTTATGTGAGTGGCAATGTAAGTATCATCGGCACTAAAGGTGGAACCACGGGAGATATCTGGGGCTACAAACTCAAGCGTAATGCTAAGGGTGAGGTGATTATCACTTCTGCCGGTTTGCCTGCTCGTCCTTCTGAGATTGAATATGTGGCATGTGCCTTACCAGACTGGGAGGGTGCGTTCAATACCTCTTTGCGATTCAAGAACTGGTCATTCTCCATGCAATGGGATGGAAAGGTTGGAGGTATGACCTATTCTCAGTCACATCACAAGATGTGCGAACAGGGTCACCTGGCTGAGACCTTGAATGGTAGAAAGCCTGGAACCAGTCTCTACCTGGATATTGCGGACCCTGATGTTCTGAAGCTCTTTGAAAAGCAGAAGATTACTCCTGTAGCTGGTGTGTATTGCATAGCACCGGGTGTGGTTGATAACGGAGATGGTACTTATAGTCCGAATCAGAAACTTGTCACCCTGGAGTCATATTATAAGGAGTATTACCGCATTGGTAATGTGGAAACCAATACTTTCAGTACCACTTATCTCAAGCTTCGCGAGGTTCGTCTGGATTATCAGTTGCCAAAATCTTGGTTGAAGAATACTTTCATCAACAATGCTTCAGTGGGTATATATGGGCGCAATCTGCTTTGCATTACCAGTTATCCAATGTATGACCCGGAGACAACCTCACTTGATGGCAATACATTTGTACCAGGTATAGAGGTGGGTACTCTTCCTACCAGTCGTTCCTGGGGTGTTAATCTCAAAGTTGATTTCTAGTTAAGAATAAGATGTAATGAACAAAAAAAGAAAGAATCGATGAAAAAGATTTTTAGAAATATAATGACGCTGATGACCGTTCCTTTCATGCTGATGACCTCGGCATGCGAATCAATGGACGATACCAATGTGGATCCAACCCGTATGAATACTGCTAATGCTGGAAGTTTTTTGGATCCTCTCATTTATGGTATGGGCACTTACACCTGGACCCGATACAATAGCTGGACCTTCCAGTTGATGCAGTGCCTTGTAACAACAAACTCCACCAGCGGTGTGGGCTGGTTCAACATCAGTGATACGGCAGGTGATGGCGTCTGGACCAATTATTACAAATGGAATACCAATGCCAAGGCCATCTATGACGAAGCCGTGAAAGTGGGAGATCCGAACTATCAGGCAATTGCATTGACCCTCAGATGCTGGATATTTGAGAACACGACAGATGCCTTCGGTGATATTCCTGTACAGGAATCATGCCGTGGTGAGGAACAGCTCTACTATCCAAAGTTTGAGTCTCAGACTGATGTCTACAGGTTTATCATCGACAGCTTGGATGTGGCGAACAGCATATATAATCTCAAAAAAGGTTTGCAGTTCAATACCAATGGTGACAAGATGTATTGCAGCAGCGGTTCTGACTTGCAGGGCATCCTGAAATGGAAGAAGTTTACCAACTCCTTGCGTTTGCGCGCTTTGCTGCGTGTCATAGATTCCAAGGAATTGGGTGATTTGGCCAAGGCAGAGTTGAAGAAGATGTTGGCAGATCCTACTACTTATCCGGTTTTTGAATCGAATGATGACAATGCTAAGGTACATATCTCAGGAATTGCTCCTGATGAAGCTCCAATGACACGTCCATCAGACCTTTCTGCCTACAAGTCACTTTCTGCATTTTTCATCGATCGTCTTCAGGATTGGAAGGATCCTCGTCTGGAAGTGTTTGCAACTCAGGCTACCAATAAGGATCCTCAAACCGGTCAAGAGGTTACTTCCTTTATCGGTTTGCCTAGTGGTTATGATGTGGAGCCTACATTTACTGCTTCTTCTCCAAATGCGGCAAATCTGGCCACAGCGCCACAGGATATACAGTGTCTCACCTATGCAGAGGTACTCTTCATCAAGGCAGAGTTGGCACAACGCGGTCTTATCTCTGATGATGCCAAGCTGCTCTATGAAAAAGCTGTTGCTGCAGCTATTACGCAATGGGGAGTTGAGGTTCCTGACGGGTATTTTGATAACGGGAAGGCAGCGTATGATGGAACGCTTCGCCGCATCATGGAACAGAAGTTCTATGCACTCTTCTTCATTGATTTCCAGCAATGGTTTGAGTATAATCGTACCGGTTATCCTGATGTACCGAAAGGTCCAGGTGTAGATGCTTCATTGCATATGCCATATCGTTTCAAATACCCAGCTATCTTGCAACGTATGAATCGTGAACATTATTTGGAGGCTGTGAAATCGATGGGTGGTGATGATTTCAATACCCGACTGATCTGGCAGAAGAGACCAGAATTATAATTGATTAGATGTTTAATGAAAGGATTGAAAAAATGAAAGTAAGACTATTTTTGATTGCAGCGCTTCTGATGGGTACTGTTGCCCACATGGCTGCACAGGACAAGAAAGAGTTTACGCTCGAAGTATATGGTGGGGAGATTCCCAATGTCAAGCCAGCTTTTGATGAAGAGCATTTCTTAGGTGGTGAGATTACCAAGAAATGGAATACTTTCCTCTGTAACTATACCCACACCTATGAGGTAGAGGTGGGGTTGAGTTCTTCAGGAACAGAATTTAGAAAGCCGGCTGTCTTCAAGGCCGTGGAGCGTGTTAACAAATATGTAAAGAAGAGCTATAAGTCGCAGCATATGACCAAAGAGGAGGCAATTCGAATCATGAGTCATGTACTGGATTGTGCCAACATCATCTGCCTGGAGAGTGATACTGCAGCCTTGGAGGAGGCTGCCGGTGATGCCAATACTGCAGAAGAGGCTTTGGCTTTCTTTGACCATATTAAATTGATAAATGTTTAGTTTTTAGCGTGATGAATAAAAATCTGAGTAAAATTCTGTTGTTAGCGTCTATTGGGGCCATGCCATTGGGTATGGCTGCCCAACAAGCTTCTTCTTTTGTTTTTTCCGGTAAGGTAAAAGACATCAAGGGTAAGGGGATTGCCGGGGTGGTTGTAAACAATGGCCGAAGTTTTGTGCAAACCAATTCTCTTGGAGAATGGACATTGCCTACTGATACCAATGTCTGCAAGTTCGTCAGTATATCCACTCCTTCATCCTATGTGCTTCCCTGCCAGAAGAGCCTTGCTAAAGGCTTTTACGTTCGCGTGGATGAACTTGTAAAAGATCACAGCCGACATGATTTCATTTTGGAGAAGAGGAAAAAGTTATCTGATAAGTTTTATTATATTGCCATCTCTGATCCTCAGGTAAAGAATGAGCATGACATGAAGCGTTGGAAGCAGGAATCTATCCGCGATTTGAAGGGCTATGTGGATACCCTGAGCCGAGAGAGAGAGGTAGTGGCCAATACCTTGGGAGATTTAGTATTTGACAGTATGAACCTGTATGGTGAATATGCAGCCTCATTTGATGGCATCAAAATGACTACCTTCCAATGTATAGGCAATCATGATTTCGACAAGCGTTATCAGGATTTGCATAATATGACACTTGGTACACCTGTATATGGAGAGCAATATTATCACCGTTTTTTCGGACCTGTCAATTATTCCTACAACATAGGTAAAGTACACGTAGTTACGTTGAAGAATATAAATTACGTGGGTCACAAGAAGTATATTGAGGCTATTACGGATGCTGATTTAGACTGGCTAAAGCATGATTTGAGTTTTGTACCGAAGGGCTCTTTGGTCTTCCTCAATATGCATGCGGCTGTTTGGAATAGCACAGAGGGTGAGGGCAATGTTCGCAATGCAGAGGAGTTGGCCGATGCCCTAAAGGATTATCAGGTACATGTCTTGACTGGTCATACTCATTATTTCCAGAACAATGTCATGGATGCTCAACTTTTGGAACACAATATTGGTGCCGCCTGTGGTGCCTGGTGGAAGAGTCAGGTTAATCGCTGTGGAGCGCCTAATGGTTATCTGGTGATGGATGTGGATGGGAATCAGCTGAAATGGCATTATAAATCCACAGGTCATAGCATTGATTATCAGATGCGTGTTTATGGTAAAGGTGATATGTTGAGTCAGCCTCAATATGTAGTGGTAAATGTTTGGGATTGGGATCCAAGCTGCAAGGTTGAATGGCTGCAGGACGGACAAGCCATGGGTGAGATGGAGAAGTTTGTTGATGTAGATGAAGCCTATGCTGCGAGCAAAAGACATAAGGAAGGTCTTACTGCTACCGGGCATCTGTTTAGAGCCTTGCCTTCTTCTGATGCCAAGAGTATTACGGTGGTATTCACCAATCGTTTTGGAGAGAAATATGAGCAAACTGTTCTGATTTCAAATCCAAAAGTTAAGACTCAGATAATAGCACATCGTGGGTATTGGGATACGAAAGGTTCGGCCCAAAACTCGATAGCTTCTTTGCGTAAGGCTGCAGAAGCCAAGGTTTACGGTTCTGAATGTGATGTGCATATCACTGCTGACAGTGTTATCATTGTCAACCATGACCCGAAAATCAATGATTTGATCATTGCTGATTCAAAGTATGCTGATTTGAAAATACAACTTCTAAAAAATGGAGAAGAAGTATCAACCTTAGAGCAATATTTAAATGAGTTGAAGAATCATCCTGCAATAAAACTGATTCTTGAAATCAAAAGACAACCTTTACAGTGCGACGAAGATCGTCTTACTCGCAAAACGGTGGAGATGGTGAATCGTATGGGCTTGACCAAACAGGTGGAGTATATCTCTTTCAGTTCTGCAGCTTGTGCATTGGTTCGTCAGTTGGATTCTAATGCTGTTATTTATTATGTTAATGGCAATTATACACCAGCTGAAGTGAAGAAACTTGGTTATCAAGGCATTGATTATAGTTATAAGATACTTTTCAAGCATCCTGAGTGGATTAAAGAAGCTCATGAATTGGGATTGAAGGTAAATGGATGGACTTCTGATGATGATGTTATCATCAAGAAGCTCATTGAAATGAATGTTGATTTCATTACTACCAATAAGCCGGTAGAGGCAGAGAAACTGGCAAGGAAGTTCTGATAGCTTCATCAGTACCTGGTTCATAACAGGCATTTATATGGTACAGGATGGAGTTGTAGTATTTAGAACAATCATAATGTTTGGAATACAACGGATAGTAAATTGATTAGTTTATTTCTTAAATCGGTGAGCCATCAGTAAAACTGGTGGCTTTTTTAGTACTGTGCAGATAGGATGCACTGAAAATTTGTACTTTTGTGGCAAATTATTGAGTAATTTGTGACGTAGTATCTTATTTTTGTACTTTTACAGGCTGAAAACGGATACTATTATCCGCTAACATTAATTGAACTACCCACAAGCTAAAGACTTGTAGGATTCCGACTTCATCAAGGAATGCTTGCAAGCAAGTCTTACGCCCTCTCCATCGGTGTAATCGACAGTTCCTGCCGATATATTTCTTAAACCTTCATCAAGTATATTTTTTGCTACATTCAGGTCACGGTCTATTAACTCACCGCAATTTGGGCAAGTATAGTAGCATCATCATTTTTGATCCTGTTCCTGCTAAGATGCGTGATTACTGCAAGATTTCAAAAGAGTTGAAGTCTGATGGTAGTAATGTAGCTGGCGTTTTATGTGCATTGGCACCTGAGGAAAAGAAGAAGGTGGAAGCACTGGTGTCTAGCTATGTTCGACCACTTTCTGAGCGTGATATTAACAAGGTGATATCTGAGCCTGTTGGCCTGATTAAGTCGGATGCCATGCTTTATTGTTATGAGGATTGGAATCCCGAACAACCTGTTGATGCAAGAGGTATGAGTGATGGTACGCTTCGTTTTATAGCGATTGTCGTAGCTCTTTTGGCGGTTGCACCTCATAGTTTATTGCTTATCGAAGAGGTGGATAATGGCTTGCATCCTTCTCGTGCTAAGGAGTTGGTTGATATGTTGAAGGACTTGTCACGACAGCGCCAGGTTGATGTGCTCTGTACGACGCATAATCCAGTTTTGTTAGATGAGTTAGGCAACAAGATGATTCCGTTTGTCAGCTATGTTACCCGTGATGAGAATGGTGATAGTCATGTCAATCTCTTGGAAGAAAAAGAGAATCTAACCAAATTGATGGCTTCAGAACAATTGGTAGAATGATGGTTAACGATAAAATATAATGAGAAAGGTATTGGTGATTGATACGAGTGTACTTTACGTTTGGCTCAAAGTATCAGGAAAGGAAACTTGTGGTCCAAGCAATGCCTTGGTTACATACGAGAAGGTCTCTGAGAAAATAGAGGAAGAAAAGAAGAAAGGAACAACCTTTATCCTGCCACTGGCAACGATCATTGAGACAGAAAATCATATAGCTCATTCTTCAGGAGACAGAATGTCATTAGGTGAGGAATTTGCTCAAATCATGATCGATTCGGCTGATGAGAAATCACCATGGGCTGCATTTACTGAACAAAGCAGTTTGTGGAATCCTGAAAACTTAAAAAAGTTGGCAGAGAAGTGGAAGATCACTGTTATAGGAGGGCAAGCTTTAGGCGATGCTTCTATTGTTGAGGTGGTAAAATATTATACAGATTTAGGATATGAAGTTGAAAGCTTTACAGGTGATGAAGGCTTGAAAGCTTACGAGCCTACGGTTGAAATTCCTTGGAGAAGAAGAAAGTAAAGACGTTAACGAATAAAAATATCCATGTGAATCGTTCAATATTTCACATGGATATTCAGTTTTGACAGTATCATATATGTGATACTATTATTGTAAGTAAGGAATGGCAAACTTCACCAGACAATATCCACCTCCAATGAGCCAGCAATAAAGAATGGCAGCCAAGAGGAAAGGCTTAATGCCAGCTTTCTTGAATTTGTCAAAGCTTGTTTCGGCTCCCAATGCTGCCATGGACATGGTCAGGAGGAAGGTGTCCAGTTGGTTAATCCAATCCACTATGCTTTCCGGAAGCAAATCAAGAGAATTGAATCCGATCACTACCAGGAAGAGAATGGCAAACCATGGAATGCTGATTTTAGGCTTGTTGGTATCAGCATTTTCCAGATTATCTCTTTTGGCAACATCCCTTGCAACGGTCCATGCAATCACCAGTAATACCGGTACCAGCATCATCACCCTTATCATCTTCACAATGATGGCATTGTTACTCACCTCGGCTCCCATGGCATTGGCTGCACCTACCACATGGGCTACTTCATGAACGGTGGAACCCGTAAAGAGTCCCATCATATCTGGTGATAGGTCAAAGATGCCAGCCCTGTAGAGAATAGGGTAGAGGAACATGGATAATGTTCCAAAGATGACTACGGTGGCTACGGCTACTGCCGTCTTGTAAGGCTTCGGACGAATGGCCCCATCTATACCCAATACTGCAGCAGCTCCACAGATGGCACTTCCGCAAGCGGTGAGCAGTGCGATGCTGCGGTCAATTTTCAGGAGTCTTCCCACCAGGATTCCCAAACCGATGGTGCCGCATACGATGATGGCATCCATTACGATGGCAGAGAAGCCCACAGCCATCACATCCTGGAAGGTGAGCTTGAAACCATAAAGGATGATGCCTGTGCGGAGGATTCGCTTGCTGCAAAACTTGATGCCCGGTACCCAGGTATCAGGCAGGTTGTTACGTAAACTATTGGCATAGAGCATACCAATGATGATGCCCACCACCATGGGGCTAAACGAAAGAGCTTTCACACAGTCCATGCCACCGATGTAGAAAGCAGCGCATGCGAAGAGCGCGATGAGCAATACGCCATGCAGCATACTGCTCCTTTGTTCTGATAATCTCATATTTTTCTTTTTTTGTCGGTTATTCGCTTTTGAAAAGCGGGTGCAAAGGTACGAAAAATCATGAGATGTTGTATATACATAATAACTATACGTTATAACCTTTAGTTATAAATCTCTTGAATGTCTGCTGGAGTTTAGCGGTCTCGCCCCTCTTCTCAACAAATAGAAATTCTCGTTCCATCTTCAGATTCTCAATTTCCAGAACCTTGAATACTTGTTCATAGATACTCTTGTAGATGGCTCTTATGCTGATGATACCCATGCTTAAGGAATGTTCCACGAAATGCTTGATGCCCTCTGTGGTTCCCAGATTCATCTCAATGTTCAGATCAGAAAGAGCAATGCCGTTTTCCTGCAGGGCTTTTTGGATGACATCCAAGGTTCCGGAACCTAATTCACGCAGTACAATCGGTGTCTGCCTGAGAAGATTCAAAGAAATCTCATCTTGCTGGGCTAGGGGATTGGAACAATGTACGAACGCCACCAGCTCATCTTTCATGAAAGGAGTGTATTTAAAGGTGGGCTGCCGCTTGATGCCTTCCACCATACCCAGATCTATCCTTCCTGCAGCAAGCGCATCCTCTATCTCATGAGAATTTCCGCTGAGCAGGGTAATACGAATGTCGGGGTATAGTTTCCTGAATTCAGCAATCAGTTCGGGGAGAACATATTGTGAGATGGTGGTACTAGCTCCGATGCGCAGTTCGCCACCTGATTTCTCTGTGAGCTTCTTCATGTCGAAATCGAGATTCTGATAGGCATCGATAATCTTGCAGGCATGGTCAAGCATAAGTTGTCCGGCACGGGTGAGCTGGATGCGATTGCCGATTCTGTCGAACAGTTGCACCCCATATTCCTTTTCAAGCTCTTGTATGTGCTTGCTGATGGCAGGCTGACTGATGAACAGTTCGTTGGCAGCCTTAGTGAAACTCAGGAGTGTAGCCACACTTCTGAAAACTTTCAGTCTTGTATCTATCATTTTATGTTCCTTTGTTATTTCAAAAATCCTCGTCAATATGATGCCGAGTGCAGCAGTCGAGTAAGTGGAGGGAATTTCACCCACCCTTCTCTCGGAACCGTGCTTGACAGTCTCCCATCACACGGCTCTTCGTACTTAACTCTTTTGTTTCTTAGTTTATATTCTTTATTAATCTAGACGTGGATAGGGTACAAAGTAGTTCATCCATCCACTAATCTGCGTATCAACTTCAGTGCTTATGTCTAGCAGACAAGCAAAAGTCTTACGATTCAGTTTCCAAGCCCTTACGGCTTCTTTAATCCTCTTCATCGACTTATTGCTTATTGCAGGGAGAAAAGCAGTAAAGTTTTGACCCGTCTTTCTGTTTCTTGCACCTCTAGGTCTGAAGGTAAAGCCTAGAAAGTCAAAGGAAGTATGCTCCGAGTCACCTCTTCGATTGCTATCCTTACAATAGACTATCTTTGTCTTCTCCTCATTCAGTTTCAATCCACATTCTTCAAAGCGTTTCATTAGAACAGCTTTCAAGAACCGGGCTTGCTTCTCCGATACGCAGTGGCAGATGGTGTCATCTGCATAACGCTCAAACGGAATCGTTGGATAGTTACGCAACATCCATTCGTCAAAGACGTAATGAAGGAACAAGTTTGCCAAAACCGGACCTATCACAGAACCTTGGGGAACTCCCATCGTTCGCTCTATCACTTCACCTTTCGATGTCTGATAGGGAACCTTGAGCCACCGCTCAATGTATAGAAGTACCCATTTCTCCTCTGTATGCTTGCGGATAGCCTTCATCAACAATTCATGATTGATTGTGTCAAAGAACTTACTTATGTCCATATCAAGCACCCAGGGAGTCACATAACAGCGCTCCTTAGCCTTGGCTATGGCTTGATGCGCTCCCTTGCCTGGACGATAGCCGTAGGAATCTTCCTTGAAGATAGGTTCGAGTATGGGAGTCAGTACTGATACTACTACCTGCTGCGCTATTCTATATTCAATCGTCGGTATGCCCAGAGGGCGAGTACCGCCATTGGATTTGGGAATTTCTACCAGCTTTACCGCTTTGGGAAAGTAGCATCCAGAACTCATGCGATTCCATATCTTATAAAGGTTCTTGGACATTTCTTTGTCAAATGTCTTCTGGTCAACCTTATCGATACCCGCACTGCCCTTGTTTTCCTTCACCTTGTGGTAAGCTTCCCACACCAATCGCTTGTCTATTACAAAAGATTTTGCCTCGTTCATTGTTTCATCCTCAATTTCTTAAGTTGGACTTTAAATTTGGCTAAGCACGCTCCCCCCTTCGCTCCATCTCCATTACAGAAACTTCAGCACTACTACGAGGTAGTCCGCCACAGACATGGACATCAGTACTTTCTGCCTTGCGTGTCACGGCTCTCAGCATTTTCCCTTAGCATTCCATGTCTATTTCTCCTGTTCCTCCAAAGAGCCCATGTCAAGTTCATGCCATCTCTACACCGCACACCCAGCAGACAGTAAACAGGTTTCCTCTGCCATTATCCCAAGATGAAGAATAGACCTTAGTTCTGATGTGACTTGCTAACTTTGCTAACGATGCGTCATCAATAGTTCACTTGCGTTCATCTCCTTGACACATAACTTACCAACCTTACGGAAGGCTTTCAATTGTCGTTCACTACCCATCTGTTTCCATCAGAGCAGCACAAAGTGGTTTGCAATCAGCACCTGCATGCCGAATGCGGTGGGGCTGCCACCATCTCTTTAGAAGTTACGACAGAAATTTAGCAAATATAGCCAATATCAGACTTCATCCTGTCTCAGGACACACAATCTTCTGCAAAGATAACAAAATTCTAGAAATCACTCGCTGGTTTCGCCTAAAAATAGTAACTTTGCACCCAACAAAAAGAAAACAAAGACATTATGAACATGAAGAATATCCATTTGGCCTATTTTAGTGCCACTTTCTCCACCAAACGTATCGTTCGTGAGATAGCATCCCAGTTTCAGAAGCCTGTCATTGAGTATGACATTACCTCAGACGTGCTGAAGGATGATGTCTCGCTGGGAAGTGATGGCGATCTGCTGATAGTGGGCGTACCTTCCTATGCTGGTAGAGTCCCGGAAATGGCAGTTCGCTCTTTGAGACGTTTTCTTGGAAACAATACCCCAGCCATCATCGTATCAGTCTATGGAAACAGAGCATATGATGATATGATGATACGCTCATAGAACTGAAGGATCTGATGGAATCCCACGGCTTCAAGTTGCTCTCAGCAGCAGCCGTCATAGCCCAGCATTCTATATTTCCCAAGATAGCAGAAGGAAGACCTAATGCGGATGATATGGAGAAACTCCATGATTTTGCTTCAAAGAGTAGGGAACTTCTACTCCAGATACCAAAGATGTCAGCAGTCAGCCGACTGATGGTAAATGGAAATCGCCCTTATCGTGATACCAAGCCTATTCCTCTGCATCCAGAAGGAAGTAAGGGAAAATGTACATCCTGCCATGCCTGTGTGAAAATGTGCCCTGTCGGAGCCATCACTATGGGGGAACCCTACAAGACCAACGAAAAGAAATGCATCTCTTGCGGACGCTGTGTCGTGGTCTGTCCTGAGCAAGCCCGACTTTTCGGTGGCCTGCTGTATAAGGCTGTCAGCTGGAAATTCGAGAAAGCGTATTCGGAACCTAAGCAGCCTGAATTTTTCTATGTGAATGTTTAAAGAATCAGATAGCAATGAGTAGATACACGAATATCGTCTTCGATGTAGGAAGTGTATTGGTGAACTGGATGCGCATGAACCTGTATACCACTCTTTTCAATGGGAATAAGGCATAAGCATTGTTGTCTGAGTAAATGTTCAATACATGCCTACGTGATGTCTTAATCCATTTCGCAGGAACAGAGATGAACTTGAAAACAAAGGTCTTGATTCTGCTGGTGGCACGCAATCCAAATTCATGGGTTTTCAATCTCTGCATAATAGCTTTGTAGAAGTTTCTGATGAGAGCTGTCATAAGCAGGAATACAGTATTCTGTGCCATGAACGATTTTGGCAATCGATTCCAGCCAAAGCCATTGTTCATGTCATCGAAGATGCGTTCCTTGCCACCACGAAGATTGTTTTTATTTTGCAACACTAAGATAAGTGAAACTTCTGACATGGCAAAATCCTGAGCAACTTTTTGTTGCTCAGGTGCTTATAAAAAATATTAAATTATAGTGTTGCGGAAATTAGGATATAGTGATTCTTCTCAATAGGGAGTACTGCAGACATTCTATTTACCATAAGACCTCTTATATAATGAAAGTGGGGGTGAAAGCAAGTTCCCGAAAGAGGATGAAAAAAATCTTGCTGCTGCAATCCAGTTGCCTAGCCAATTCCTCTACATTCATCCTTGCCATTTCTTCGGCCAAGACATTGGCAACTGATTGGAAGAGTGGCACGGAGATAGGCTTCCTGTCTGCCTTATCAAACATGATTTTTACATTTGCCTATAATATCTGCATAATAATCTATCTTTTATTTTTTGAACATCAATAATCAGTAGTTGTACAAACTTAGAATAGAACCATTTATGCCTTCTCCTTCATAATCTCCAGAAAGCGGAAGTTGACTGCAGATATTGCAGATTTCTGCATCATCCAAATGCTCTGTTAACTCCAGATGAAATCCCCAACTGGTAGCGTGCAAATCCCAGACACCATAACCGCATGCGTTGACTGCTGTAATGATGGTATCTTGAAGTTGCCATATTTCCGTGAAGTCTCTCATCCTTTCTTTACCACCCACTTAAAGTTTTCCTTTCCTGCTCCTATTTCAAAGTGAAGCTTGGCAATGCCGAGGTCCATCTTGGTATATCCTACCATTGAGAAGCCTCTCTTGGCAATAACTTTGGGTTTACAACCAACTTTTGTACCTTTCTGGTCTTGCAGGAAGAATGAGAACTTCTGCTGATTGATGGCAGTGGGAGCAAGAAGAGCTGCTTCCACGCCCTTTCGGAACCATGAAGGAGAGTTGCTGGTTGCATTGCTCACCTGTTCCATGGTCTTGATTTTGTGACTAACCCCTTGTGACTCTCCGTATCCCAAGGCAATCATGCATGTCAACTTCTCCCCTTTTTCAATCTTGTAGGCTCCATTCACCTTGCGATAGCTTAATCCTGCCCAGCAGGTATTGAGTCCTAGAGCTTGGGCAAGCAGCACAAGCTGTTCGCCATAATAGCCAATACGCTCATCAAGATTGTCAGCTTTTTGCCCAGCCATTACAAGATAGTTCTCCACGCCATGGAATTTTCCATATGACATAATGCCGGAGAATGCCTTGGTTTCTTGGGTAACCAATTGTATGTGAAGGCCACCCTCTTTGTTGCACTCCAAGATTTTTTCTTCAAGTGCTCTAACTACCTCAGTTGAAAGAGGTTTGTGTATGTACTTTCGTACACTATGTCTTTGTTTGATAGCTTCTTCTATAGTCATGATTTCTATAATGAATTGTGCATGCAAAGTTAAGAAAAAAACAATATTCAAAGGCAAAAAACCAAGAAAAATCTCAGAAATTTATAATTTTTTATAAAAAGAATAATATATTATACCTTTTCTTGCGTAATCTAGATTCTTTTGTTAACTTTGCAGGAAAAGTACAATATAATACACTACTTGGTATGAAAATTCAAGAAGTAATGAAATTGCAGCGTAAGGCCTTGGGGATTACCCAGCAAGACCTTGCTGACATGTCTGAGATAGCCATTTCTACCATCAAGAAAATAGAGAGCGGTAAAGGCAACCCTTCCCTATCGACGGTTGAAAAAATCATGGATATCCTTGGCATGGAGGTTAAATATGAGATTCGTCAAACCGTTTAAATATAGTAGGATATGAGAAAAGCTATCGGTTTTGGACGGTAAGTTGAAACATACCTATTTCAAATCGTCCAAGAAAGAATTCAAAGATTCAATCGTAAATCAGAATGAGAATCATGAAATTGACATATATCTTTCATAGTGGTTTTGCAGTGGAGACCCAATCCTGCGTATTGGTCTTCGATTATTGGATGGATCCCGCCGATTGTATGCCGGTGATTCTGTCCAAGGGTAAGCCTGTGTATGTACTTGTAAGTCATTTCCATGAAGATCACTTCTCTCGGGAAATCTTTTCATGGCGCCAGTGCTACCCTCATACCTCTTTTACCTATATACTCTCCAAGGATATCTTCAGACATAACAGATGCCAAAAGGACGAAGCTGACGTCTTGATGGTAAAGAGAAAATCATGGTGCGACAAAAATATAAAGATAGTTGCAGCCGGTAGTAATGATAGCGGTGTGTCTTGGATAGTAGAAGTTGCAGACAAGCGTATCTTTCATGCAGGCGATCTGAATAATTGGTACGCCAGGTTCTTGACTTCCGACTATCAGGGTGGAACCATCTGGAGCTTTGAGTTTGGCGAGATAGACCCTCAAAAAGACGAGAAGCAATATTTGGGTGAACTCAAGGACATCAGAAAAATGACTGATAGTTTTGATGTTGTGCTGTTTCCTGTAGATGGCCGCATAGGTAATGGCTATACCCGTGGTGCAAGACAGTTCATAGAGCAATTCCAGACAGGTCTGTTTGTCCCAATGCATTTTGTGGCAAGTGGTTTCAAAAGCGCCTGGCGTATGAAAGAGTTTACCGATGCTGTGCAAATTCCGTTTTGGAAGATAGCACATGAGGGCGAATCGATAGATATATGATTCTTGCTCCATGAAGGGTGGTAATCATTCCAGGACTAGCAAGGCAAGAGATACGACAAGATTATAAACATAGAATGACATAATTAACAATGAATCCAATTGATATAGCACTCCGTATAGCAACGCCAGCCCATGCCGGTCAACTTGATCGCGATGGCTATCCTGTTATTCTTCATCCACTCACAGTGGGCTTGATGGGCCATGCAGACGAGGAAAAGATGACAGGCTTTCTGCATGATGTGGTAGAAGATACCTCCTACTCCTTTGAGGATTTGCTTCATGAAGGTATTCCCACAGGTGTAGTGAATGCCCTTCGCATCCTTACACATCAGCCGGGAACTGATTATTTCGATTATGTGCAGAGCATTATCGATTCTCAAAATCCCATTGCACTTCAAGTAAAGTACAATGACCTCCAACATAACTTTCAGAGAGGTAAGGCCTATCCAGACCTTCAGAAGAAACATGGCAAGGCACTGGAAATGATAAAGGCAGCCATCGAAAAATGCTCTAAGGTTGACATCTATCATGCGCCTGAAGACTGCAGTATAGAGGTTGGCATCTTTGCCTGCGGATGTTTCTGGGGCGCGCAACATCAGTTTCAGAAACAGCCCGGTGTACTCAATACCCTGGCAGGATATACCGGCGGCAAAGAGGCTTTTCCTTCCTATGCCGATGTACGAGGCCACAAGACGCACCACGTAGAGGCCGTCATCGTGGAGTTCAATCCCCAACAGGTTTCATATGAGAGCTTATGTAAACTCTTCTTCGAGATTCACGACCCGGCACAGACCGATGGTGTTGGTCCTGATTTGAGGCCACAATACCGCAGCTGTATCTTCTATCGTAATGAATCTCAGAAGCAGACAGCCGAACATGTGACGGAACTTCTCCGTAGTAAGGGTGACGAGGTCAATACCTTGCTCCTGCCAGAGGAGACATTCTACATTGGTGAGGCCTACCACCAGCATTATTATGAAAAAACAGATGGTGAGCCTTATTGCCATCTGAGAACGAAGAAATTCTGAGAAGTAATTTTCAGCAAAATATCAGAGAGGTAAATAAAGCATTTGTAGTTGATAAATCATTGATTAACAATAAAACAATATCCTATGAAACTTAACAAAATCCATCATGTAGCCGTGATTTGCTCCGACTATGAGAAATCCAAGCATTTCTATACAGATGTGCTCGGAATGAAGATTGTAAGTGAAAACTATCGTGAAGGACGCGACTCCTGGAAGGCAGACTGCTTTCTTGGTGACACGTATGTCATAGAACTGTTCTCTTTCCCTAACCCACCTGCACGTTCTTCTTATCCGGAAGCAGCTGGACTGCGTCATCTTGCTTTTGAGGTGGATGAGCTTTCGGTGGCTATAGATGAACTTGACAATAAAGGTATCGCTCATGAACCCATCCGTACAGATGAATATACAGGCAAGCGATTTGTATTCTTCAGTGACCCAGATGGTTTGCCGATAGAACTCTATGAAAAATAAGAATCTGTTCAATCGTGTCTGATATAATGCAGCAAGTAAGTATCCAATATTACAGTTCGCCTTGTGGAGAAATCATCCTGGCATCGGTGGACGATGAATTGTGCCTTTGTGATTGGAATGAAATGCCATGTTCAGAGCGCAATAAGCTTCGGCTTTCGCGGTATATGAAGGCAGTGTTCAAGATAGAAACATCCCCTATTCTGGAACTGTCCAAGAAGCAGCTGAATGAATATTTCACCGGCAGCCGCAGGACATTCGATATTCCGTTGCACCCTATAGGAACCGATTTTCAGAAAAAAGTATGGGGTGCATTGCTCAACATCCCCTACGGAGAAACAAGGAGCTATAAGGAAATAGCCATAAGTATGGGTAACCCCAATGGCACAAGAGCCGTGGCAGGTGCCATTGGAGCTAATGGCATCAGCATTTTCATTCCCTGCCATCGTGTTATCGGAAGCAATCATCTCCTTACAGGTTTTGCCGGAGGATTGGATGCAAAGAGAAGGTTATTAGAGATTGAAGCAGAACAAAAACAACATAATGTTGATTTTCAAATAAGAAAATAAAAAAGACAAAAAATAAAAGAAATGAACATCAAGTCAATAGGCAGTAAAATCAAGGGAAATCCTACGATGGTAGAGGGTACGGTGTATTCCATGCTCATCATCTGTAGCATTTCCCATTTCCTGAACGATATGATTCAGTCGATTATCCCTTCCATCTATCCGATTGTGAAGGATAAGTTCGACTTCTCGTTTGCACAGATAGGCATCATCACGCTGGTTTTCCAGATGACATCTTCTATCCTGCAACCTTTCACAGGACTCTATGCCGATAAGCATCCCCGTCCCTATGCCCTCTCCATCGGCATGTGTTTCACATTGGTGGGCCTGCTCCTGCTGGCTTTCGCCGAGAATTATTTTCTGATTCTTCTGGCTGTAAGTGTAATAGGTCTGGGGTCGTCTGTGTTTCATCCCACGGCTTCGAGAGTGGCACAGATGGCATCGGGAGGTAAGAAGAGTCTGGCACAATCCATCTTCCAGGTGGGTGGCAATGGCGGTTCGGCAGTAGGACCACTGCTGGCAGCCATCATCATCCTACCTTTCGGACAGCATGCCATTTCCTGGTTTGCCCTTGCAGCCTTGCTTGCCGCCATCATCATGGTAAGATTGGGAGTCTGGTATAAGGCACAGCTGACTTACGTGGTGAACCATCCCCAGAAACAGCCCCTTCTTAATACCCATATCTCTAAAAGGGTGAAGTATTGGGCTCTGTTTATCCTCATCATGCTCGTGTTCTCCAAGTATTTCTATACGGCATGCATTACGAGTTACTTCACCTTCTTCCTGATGGATAAGTTCGGCGTATCGGTACAGACCTCGCAGCTGTGCCTCTTCGTATTCCTTGCCGCCTTTGCTATAGGTACGGTGGCAGGAGGAATGCTAGGTGACAAGTTTGGCAGAAAGTATGTCATCTGGTTCTCCATTCTGGGAGCAGCACCTTTCGCCATCGCCATGCCTTTCGTCAACTTCACGTGGACCATCATCTTTACCTTCCTGTCAGGATTGATCATTGCCTCGGCTTTCTCTTCCATCGTGGTATATGCCACCGACCTGATGCCAGATAAAGTGGGATTGATAGCAGGCATTTTCTTCGGCCTGATGTTCGGACTGGGAGGACTTGGTTCAGCGTTCTTCGGCTGGTTAGCCGACAAGACCAGTATTGAGTTTATCTTCCAGGTGAGTGCCTTCCTGCCATTGCTCGGCATCATAGCAGGATTCTTGCCGAATACCCAGAAGAGAAGCGTTGAAGAAACTGATGAAAACGCAAAGTAAATGAAAGACTTTGATTTTAAATAATTGTATAAGAGAGTATTAAAAATGGAACAAGAAGAAAAGAAACAGAAATCTCAAGCTGCAGAGAATCAGGTATTCTGCCCACCGCAGCAGCCAGCTAGTATCCATTAAATATATAGGAGATTCATATATATAGGAGACTCATAAAAATGAAAAAAGATTCAAAAGAAAACCAAGCCAAATATGTAGAACTCAATTTGTTTCCTGAGGAGATAGAGGATCATCAGAAAGACTCTGTCTCCTCAGACAGTAAAGAAAACCATACTTCTTCAGACAAAGAGTATGATTTGACAGATCTGTTTGAAAGACTTTCCGGGTCAGCTTTCCGCAGCCGTTTCCATCTCTCGAAGAAGGATAAGGAATATATTGCAGAAAAGGGATTGGCTACCATCCGTAAGCATGCGGAGGATTTCGTTGCCAAACGTCTTGCTCCAGCAGTGATTCCCAATGACGGCAAGCAGACACCGATGAGAGGTCATCCTGTATTCATTGCCCAGCATGCTACCGGCTGCTGCTGCCGTGGTTGTTTCTTCAAATGGCATCATATACCTACCGGAAGACAGTTGACAGAAGAAGAACAGCAATATGCAGTGGCGGTACTTATGACCTGGATAGAAAAACAAGTTTGAAAAGGAATTTCTTTTTCCTATAAAGGCTAGAATTTTCATGTCCAAAACTCTTCTTCGCCAGTGGGTTGCATCTTGCTCCCGCACTTTGGGCAAGTATGCATATCCCACCTGTGAATCCTGTCAGAACCACATCTTAGACATAGCCTTCCTACAAGAGAATTAAAACTAGATGCAGCATCACCAATTACTCCACCCACCACAAGAGGTACTATGTTTCTGCAGCCAGGACAAGACATGGCTTCGATATGCTGTCCCATGAAGCCACGTCCCTCATATACTTCTGTCTCGTACCCACAATCCTGGCATCTGAATATCTTCTTTTGTGACATAAATAATCTCCTTTCTTACCATTTTAACACCCAACTTGCATTGGATATCTTGCCAATCTATACCATCATCGACATGATAGAGACTGCAGGATAACCCATAATATAATGAAGCAAATAGGTTCGATACTTCATTATATTATAGATTAAGCTTAAACCTTTTTTTAAACATAGCCATCTCTCTAGCTGGGATTTGAAGCAGAGTAGCTAAACTTTCCCATTGACTAACTGCTGCTTGAACCTCTTGGATGATGATTTCAGCTTTCTCCCTCTTAATCATGTAGCTTTCAGATGAATCAAGCAGAATATTGATGTCTGCCTTGTTTGAAGATTCATTTATCAGAAGACTCTGATATTCATTAAGGGTAGGATTCATATCATAGGCTGGTGATAGAGTCCAGCCCTTTGGTGTGAGCAGAAAGCCATGGTTTCTGAAGTGGTCATCAGAATTTCCAATGCAGATGTTGAAGACAACCCTTCGGTAGAGTTCCAGAAGATTTTTCTCTACGTCGCAGCAACCTTGGAGTATGAAATCAACAATATCGAGATAACCATAACCACCTAGTGCATTATCACCATCCTTTAATCCTAGCAGAGACATGGATGACGCAAAATGGATTCTCTTAGCTTCTGCAGTTCGGTCAAAGCGTTTAGACAGGAGTGTGTGATATTTTCCCAATCCTCCCAACACCCTGGTTTGAGCTACCAGGATACCAGCCTTTTGAGCTAGCAGGTGAGAAAAGTGCTCCCAAAGTCCTGCGTCATAGTCATCTTTTCGAGAAGGAAACTTCACGATGCATAGATTACCTTTTTCATCCAATACGCCTGCTTTAGGTCTTGCGCCACCCAATGAAGTACCAGGTTGGATGAGCTGCGCTATCCATTTTTTCTCAGGCAAAACATCATTCTCTTCAGATCTCTCTACTTCTTGACTGGCATGAACCAATTCTCTAATCTCTGTTAATGGGGGTATCTTGAGAGATGGAGACACATTGATATAATCACCTTCCATTTCCTTCTTAAACCTAAATCCACCCATTCTGGAGGAGTCATCGATGCCCATGAGGTAATCGAATGAGGAAAGAGGTCTGACTGCTCTTTTTTCTTCAGCGGCCTGTATCTGTTCTCTTCTTTTGAGCAAGGTACGTCCCCACCTATCTGGCAAAGCATCAGAAAAACATCCGAAAATATCACTTCCTGGCTGGGTATATTGCATGCCTGGGTAATTGTTGATGTCTTCCGAAAGCTTAATTCCGGCATGAACCTTAAGCCAATTCTCATCAAACTTAAATGCATAACTGCCAGAGCCGCGCAATTTTTCATAGCACAACTCCCCTACCAGCTCCCCTTTACCGAGCCAGTTAAAATCAGCGAAAACAAACAGTCGTTCCATTCCTATTCCTTTTTAGATGCTCGTTGACGATGCTTCAGTCCCATATCCTGCAATGCCCTTCCGAGTTTGTCATCCTTTGCCAGGAGCAAGATGTCATCATCCAGCTGAAGAGCATAGAGTACACGAAGGTAAATTCCGATGGAGACCGTTGGTAATCCCTTCTCTACCTTGCAAAGTGTAACTTCCGAGCATGTTGCCCTTTCTGCAACTTGTGCCATGCTCAGGTTGCGCCGTAATCTGGCAAGCTTAATCTGCTCACCCACGATTTCCATCTTTTGAATCAACTTCCTTGGAAGTTTGTTTGCCATTGTATTCTTTGTCATAGCTTTAATCTTAATTATGATATGCAAAAATACATAATTTACTTCATTATAAGATGGGTTATCAAGTTTTTTTAAGAATAATTAGATGTATTAAATTAAACGCAGAAATCTGCCGGCATTACTGCCAGCAGACCTCTGCGTTTTAATTATATTGAAAATCAGATATTTGTTACTCTGAAACAGCAGCCTGTTCTATCTCTGTTGACTCCTGCTGGGCGTTCTTCTGTGGAGTCTCCTGAACCTCAGCTGGCTGCTCAGATTGGGTTGTTTCTACAGACTCTGCTGTTGTCTCTGCAGGAGTCGCCTGCTCTGTTGAATTCTCTGCACCCGCCTGAGGCAAAACAGGTGTGCTGATCTCTGCTGAATCCTTTGGAGTTTCAGGTGCTACAGTGTCAACTGGAACTACTTCTGAATTATCTATCATCATTTTGCTTGATGCAAATACGTTACTTACTGAAACCATTACCATAGCTGCGATAGCTGCAAAAACGAACTTCTTCATAATCTTATCTATTTTAAATTGTTACTATTTATTGTTATTTTCTCTGTTTTGGGATTCATTATCGAACCCACTATTCATGGTTGCAACCTGCATGCCAAAAGATAATAGAAAAGATGATAAGCTTGATATACAGAGACTTATAATTTGTGTGCCATAAATTGCCCCTGTGGAATTTTGGGAAAAAGTGTAGAACTATTCCCCAAAAAACTGGGGAATAGTAAGATTATGGAACCACGTAATATCATCTATAGCAATAATGTTTCCTTCGATTTAAATATTCCAGGTCTTCTTGGTGAGCATAGGCTTCCTTTTCAAACCTGATGTTGTAATATGCCCACATCCAATTCTGATATCTGAGAAATAAGAAAAACCATTCTATGATGTACCAGAGGTAGAATGGGATATACAACAACTCCCTTGCTTGAGCCGTATGTATAAGCTCATGGTTGAGTTCTTCTTTAGAAAGCTCTTCGCAAGTAACAATTATGCCAAAGAGATTGATTGCAATGAAGCTTTTCATGAAGGAACGTCTCTTGATTCTGATAATCCTAGTCATCAGCCATAAGATTGTAGAGTTCATCGAGGAAGTTAATCATCATGCTACCATTGCCTCTAGACAGGGAAGCTGTCCTTTCTCCAGCAATTTCCATGGCTTTCATGGCATGAAAAGATGCTTCCAGAGGATCGGAGTTCACAGCAAGGAATGCCCCAACGATACCAGTGGCAGTACATCCCATTGCAGTAACCTTGCTCATCATGGGATGTCCTTCATGAACATAAGCCATTCTTTCGCCATCCGTGATGAAGTCTATGGCTCCAGTTACAACTATGATACAGGAAAGTTGCTGAGCCAGTTTCTTAGCCTGTTTCTCACCTCATAGGTTTCCTGGTGACTATCCACTCCCTGCATGCCTATCTGGTGAGAGTACAATGCCTGAATCTCACTGGCATTTCCCTTGATGACTGTAGGTAAGCGGCTCCGCGTTTATACCTTGCCCTTTATCGTAAAAGTTCTTACCTTTGCACCATAATTTTAAAA
>OJQN01000036.1_pt1 | contig 79082 bp, 57 predicted proteins | sample 1598881 | NCBI WGS metagenome assembly OJQN01 (sample SAMN03922512, study PRJEB24848) | human gut metagenome | isolation source: stool sample | host: Homo sapiens | place: Germany | collected 2010-02
CAAAATACTAAATCAAGAAACATCAAAATCACGGCACTCGGCTCATGCCACAGATATCAAATAATTATAATTTACATCACCCAAAAGCGTGGCACCAATTGTATATATCCCACAAAACCTCAAATAGGGTGGCCCAAAACCACGGATAATATATTTACACTTGTATCTTAACGGAGTACAAGTTTATACCCTGACTACAATTTTTTGAAATACATACGATAAGTACCCGACAACAATATCATCTTGTTTCCACTAAGACTTTCTATGGTATACGTCTCGTCAGGCGCCACAATTCCAAAAGGATTAAGCAGTGTAATGTCCTCAAGGGGCTTGTCACCATTTTCACGATCATAGATATAAGGGTCATAAAGACGAAGGGTGGCACCATTATGTTCAAACCTCATCAACAGGCTCTGATGCATCCCCGACTTATCGTCGAGCTGCAACAGCCTGGCCTGAAACGACCAGTAGATTCGCTCATTGCCAAGATCTGCTGTGGTCGACGTGGCCAGCGTGTCTACTCGCGTCAAATGCCACATACCATCAAGGTCGCCATTGTCCAGCGTCCGTATCTCACACGCCCCAAACATCATGGAAACAACAAAAGCTATAAAAATATTTATGTAACAATGTTTCATCTTCATATACGTAATTATAAATTAAGAAGTCCGGTCTTTGCCACCGTCAACTGAAATCCGTAATTGTTGCCAAGTATGCTGCCAAGATCCATGCCATAAGCACCCTTAACGCTCCATCCCTTCAGCAGTTTGCCGCCAAAGGCGTATTGTCCCTCAAGCATAAAGCTGAAATTGTGGCGGGTCTTGCCATACGGGTCGTCATAAGTACCCAGGCCTTCCTGCCACGAAGCCAGCAATCTATATGTAAAGCGCTCAATAGGACATCCGTCTATACCGAGATGAAAAGCCATGAAGCGGTTGTCCTTCACACATATCGTGCCGTCTGAATTATACAGCGGCGAACGGTAAAGCGGATTGCCCATCACCTGTCCCCAATGCTGCCAGCCTGTATACATTCCGTGATTATAGAAATTATCCTTGCCGCCTATATGGTCGGGTATCGTACTTGTATGGTCGTGATAAATAGGACCGCTCTGATATTTCGAATAAATATACTCAAACACCACGCCGTTCACCCATCTGTCATAGTTCATTCTGAACTCTGCACCAAGCATAATGTCTTTAAAGTCATACAGAAGATAGCGGCTTTTCTTCTTTTCCTGCCACTCGCTTCCCTCGCCATATCCGTCATAGTCAACCAGGAACATGGCTGAATGATCTTCAAAATATTTGTCGGCATAGATGCTAAAACGCCACAGGTCTTCTTCCCAGTTAAGGCGCACGAGCCAGCTTCCTACCTGATTGCCTTCAGCGTTCTGATAAGTAGTCTCGCCAACATCAGCCCCGCCAGGAATAAAAGCATTCCAGAATGCACTGAAACCGGTGTCGCCCTTTATGGCTGTCATGCCTCCATTTCCGTCAGGAAGATACGACGTTCCGCCGAAAGTTGAAGCCATCTCAAGTCCAAGTTCAAACGAGAAAGGACAAAAGAAATTCTCATTTCCAAACTTCAAATATCCGGCCTTGCTGTGATACAGCACATTGTCGGCATATTTGCTCTTCTTTCCTGTAAAGTCATGCTGCCATCCGTCATCAGTCATCATTCCGTAGGCAATGTGTCCCTTTAGGTGAAGCCAGCCGTTGGCAAAAGGCAGAGTCCAATAATCAGGCAGAGCCAGACGCACCTGTGGCACAGGTCTTGCGTTAATGCCAAACGTCTGCGAACCACTGCTCAGACGGTCGTCCTTCAGTTCCATTGGATACTGTTTGCTTCCAACGGTAAGCACTCCATGAAGCCAGCGTGCCTCAACGAAAGCCTGCTGGACAACGAAATTGCTTGTATAATTATAAGGCACGGCAAGATCTACGCCATAGCCTACTCCCCACCGTCTGGCCGAATCAGTGCGCAAAGGCCTGAACAGGCCAGCCCTGACATATCCGTTCGTTTCGTCGAGCGAGCTAAGTCCGTATCTGTTGGCATTGAGCCAAAGCGGCGTACTTCCAGAAGAGAAGTCGGCCTGCATCTCAACATTATATTTAAGTCCCTTGTCGAGACGCAGTTTCTCAGGCTTGTCTTCTTCCCATCCTTGTGAAAAAGCCTGACCGGCAGATGACAATAATAATAAAGCGAGTAATAATGATTTCATCAAAAACAAATTTTAATATATAACGCCATTTATTAAAAAATATTACATTTACCATTCAAAAGACTTATCTCATCCTTTAAATAAAGGATTTACGACACACAATCAGATATAAAACAGCACTGAATATAACGTAAAAATACAGCATCTGCATGCAGAATAAACACAAAATAGGGATTTTCCCCCTTGAAGTTAGGGAAAAACCTTTTTACATATGAATAATTATAGCTTTCTTTGCATACGGTTAAAAAGAAAACAGAAAGGCTTTGACATGAACAAGTTTATAATAATACTGACAACCCTGCTGACACTCACCACCGCAACAAAGGCGATGAGTTATAGTCAGGCACGCGAACAGGCACTGTTTCTGACGGACAAAATGGCCTATGAGCTGAACCTGAACGAGGAGCAATATGATGCAGCATACGAGGTGAATCTCGACTATCTGATGAGCATCAACACATACGATGACCTGTACGGCACATACTGGACACAACGCAACCTCGACTTCAGCTACATTCTGCTCGACTGGCAATACAGGGCATTCTGCGCCGCAACATACTTCTACCGCCCGCTTTACTGGACCTCCGGAGTATGGCACTTTGCAATTTACGCCCGCTATCCACGACGCGACTACTTCTACTTTAGCCGTCCGACTGTATACATATCATATCGCGGAGGCCACAGCTGGCACCATAACGGAGGATGCAGCTGGTATAAAGGGCGCACGTTTAACCACGGAAGTATAAACAGAGGCCACGGCATGAGAGACAGATTTGACCGCGGCGACTACGGAAGAGGCCATAAAGGTGCTTTCTCCGGAAGAGACAGAGACAACAGGCGGCCAAGAGAAAACGGATGGGGCCGCAACTTCAACCGCAGACCTGAAAACATAAAAACCATTCAGAATGTAAAAGGGAACATCAACGGAAGCAACCTGAAGGGACAAAAAAGTTTCAGAAGGAACAACCGTGAAAGCAGTACGCGGACAACAGCAAGGCCGAGACCAAACGGCAACGGAAGCATGAACTTCAACGGGAACAGGAGGCAAGGCATCAGCCGCCAGATTAAGACTCCCAACAATACTTTCAGTCCACAGAGGTCAACCAAGAGCTTCAGCGGAAACAGAAGCACTCCCACACGCTCATTTAAGAACAGCGGAAGCAGCAGCCGAAAAAGCTCATCTAGCGGAAACAGCGGCAGACACTTTGGCGGACGAAGATAAAAGCAAAGCCATGCAAACAGACTGTATAATAACAGCATGAGCCCGGCATCATTGACACGACAGAATAATTTGCCGCAAACATAAACGACAAACAGGGACGTTGACAAAGGGCAATGCTGCCGACAAGAGGAAGAAACATTAAAACTGATAACAAAATAAGTGACTGTTGAGGACTGAAATCTGCAATTCCTACAATAAAGACTACTTCTTAAACAGCAAGATACATGGTCTTCAACAGTCCAAAAACACCAGGACCGACAGGAGAAATCCTCGTCGGTCCTATGTATTTTGGCGTAATCAGCGCCTTATGCAATCGCATAATACAGACAATACTGCACCTACGGAGAACATCTGACGGCAACAGACAACAACCAGATGAACTGCCATAAGCGCCCGGCAGACTTATAGCCTGCCAAGACTAAAGCATCAGCTGTCTTACCTCCGTATTGCGCATAGGCGCAATATCCTTCATTTCCTTGTCATAAAACACAGCCTGAATAGCCTTGTTTATAATGCCATGCCCAACGGCAAGCACTCTCTTTTCAGGAAAATTTTCACGTATAAAATCAATAAAGCGCCTTGCCCTTGATTTCAAAGCGTCAATTGTCTCTATGTCATCAGGCCATTCAACATCCTTCAAGTCAGGTATATAACGTCCGGTAAAACTGCCCCAGTCGCGTTCTCTGAGCAGTTCCGTGGCAATAACTTCAGCCCCGTAAGGCTCTGCCAATATTCTACATGTCTCAACAGCACGCCACAAATCGCTCGCCACAAAGACATCTATATGCTCGGATGACATCTGCACAGCCAGTTCGCGAGCCTGCTCACGTCCTTTGTCGTTAAGCTCGCCCTGCGTCTGTCCCTGCATGATGTGGTTTGCGTTGTCCACAGTCTCGCCGTGCCTTACAAGATAAAGAGTTGTCATATTTCTTTAGTTTTCAAATCAATGCAAAGGTAATACATAACGAGAACAAAACAAAATAAAAGTCAGCTTAAGCCTGATGTTATCTGTTTTTTAGCTGACGGCAGGACACGAAAGCCTTTGCATGCATATTAATGGCACCCATATACAGTGCCGGCAGCGGGATAAAGTCAAGCCGGACACGGCCAGCATCACTTTGTTATCATTCTTTGTATAAAATAAGTTAAACTTATTGTAAACAAAGACAAAACGCACTATCTTTGTAAGAAAGAGCAAAGAACTTACAGCCTGAATGCCGCATGGCCGACAGGAAGAATAAAACTGCATAATGGCTGCATGACAATAATAATCCTTAAGGACTATATATAAAAGAAAATCTAAATAAAATCTACAGACATGAAAGTATTGCAAAGTTCTGTTTTTCGCGCTATATGCGCAATAATTATCGGCATACTGCTGATAAACAACCCCGACAACACCGTGAAAGGCATAACCATTGCCATCGGACTGCTGTTCCTCGTGTCGGGTGCAATATCGTGTGCGGTATATCTGAACGCCAGGGCGCACGCATCAGACACTGAAATTTACGACGCTCAGGGACGACTTATTGTAACGGGCAAGCCTACATTCCCTATTGTAGGAATAGGCAGCGTGCTGCTCGGTCTGATACTGACCATAGTGCCCGGTCTGTTTGTCAAGTCGCTGATGTACTTTCTCGGAGCCATAATCATCCTCGGAGCCATAAACCAGTTTATGGTTCTGGTCAATGCCAAAAGGATGTTCCGCGTGCCACTGTGGTTCTGGATATGCCCGTCGGTGATATTCCTCACTGGCCTGCTTGTACTGATTAAGCCAATGGAGACGGCATCGCTGCCGCTGCTTATCATAGGATGGTGCCTGCTGCTTTATGGCGCAACAGAATGTGTCAACGCATTTAAGATTCACCGTGAGCGCAAGCGCATCGAGACAAATCTGACAATAAAAGACAAAGACTAATAACAATAAAGGCTGCCGTGACAATGTCGGGCAGCCTTTATTGTTTTGTTATAAGAATGAGGTCTAATGCCGTCAACGCTACAATGAAGAAGCATTAAACGTTTACAAGACTTTCAATGTATTTACAAAGGATGTTTATTCCCTTATGGTTCTCTCCTCCCTGCGGAATTATGAGGTCGGCATACTTCTTTGTAGGCTCGATAAACTGTTCGTGCATGGGCTTAAGCACTTCGAGATAACGGCTGATAACCATGTCTACGGTGCGCCCGCGTTCGAGCACGTCGCGCTGTATGTTGCGTATCAGACGCTCATCCGAGTCGGTGTCAACAAATATCTTCAGGTCCATCATGTCGCGCAGTTTCTTGTTGAGCAGAGTCATGATGCCTTCAATGATTATCACCGGTTTCGGCTCAACGTGCAGCGTTTCTTTCAGTCGGTTACACTTGATATACGAATATGTGGGCTGCTCAACGGCCTGTCCGTTTCTCAGTTCGTTTACCTGCTTGATAAGCAGTTTCCAGTCGAAAGCATCCGGATGGTCAAAGTTTATGGCATGACGCTCCTCCTCGGTCATGTGCGACGTGTCGTTATAATATGAGTCGAGCGGAACCACAACCACATGATGCGGCGGCAGCGCCTCGGCTATCTTTCTCACAACGGTGGTCTTGCCCGAACCTGTTCCACCGGCTATTCCAATAATGGTCATACTCTATATGTTTTTTAGTCGCAGGCAGTTGTCTTATATTTAAAAGGTAGATATGCCCTGCGGATTTATGGTTAATAACTTTATTGCTTAAATAAGGCCAAGTTGCCTGAAGGCTTTTTCATAATATTCGGCCTTACGCTCAATCTTCATCGGATATGCGCGCGAACTGCTCGGCATGCGGTATAGCGTCAGACTGCGGCCTAAGGCAGAAAAGCCGATGCCCTCGCCCACCTTCGGCTGCTTTATTCCGAAGTAAGAGGCAAATGTGTCCGTAGCCTTCTGTCCCGTGGTTATCACGGCGCGGCATGTTGGTATGGAGGCCAGCAGCGAGCCGAGGTCGGTGGCTTCAACAATCTCAAGGTCTTTGTCTGATGCCGTATTCTTTGTGCGGCACACCTTGCACGCCGTGTCGTAGAGACCTATGCCCTTTTCGTTAAGGAAACTGATGATGTCCTCACGTCGGAAAGTCTTCGCATCACTGTCTACAAAATGCAATTTGTCGCCGAAGAATATATGGCCGAATATGCGCCACATGTCATTGATGAAGTTGGGATAAAAGAAATCCATACACCAACGGTTGCGTGCCGGCGGAAAACTGCCGAGCATCAGCAACCGTGTGTTTTCAGGCAGAAAAGGCCTTAGCGGATGTTCTTCTGTAACGCTCATTTCTGCTCTTTTACCAAGTAAACAACAACAGGCAGGTGGTCGCTGTATCCGTCGAGCCAGATGCCTCCTCCGTGTGTACGCTTAGGCGTGCCCTTGTATTTTCCTTCATTGTTGAATAGATAGTCGCGGCGGAATATCTGATTCTTCCAGAACTTCAGTGTCGAGAAGTCTTTCTTGCCGTCGCGGTTAAGCATGTTTGGCGTAAGCACTATCTGGTCGAAAAGATTCCATGAGCCCTGATATGAGAGCGTGCCCACGCCCTGCTTTGTCAGGATGTTATACCACGGATTATACATGTCGCCATCCTTTACGTCCTTCACTTCGGCCTTTGCTCCCAATATGTCTTTCATGCTCTTGTTTGTCGGGTCGTCGTTCATGTCGCCCATAACGAGCACCTTCATTGCCGGATTCTCGCTGACAAGCGAATCCTTGATGTTCTTGACGAGCTGTGCAGCCCTCTCACGATATGAAGATCCTGAGAAACGGCTCGGCCAGTGGCACACGATGACCGTAACAGGCTCGCCTGCAAGCTCGCCGGTAACGGTGAGGAATCCGCGCGTGCGGAAGTTGGCAGGCATGGTCTCGTCGGGTATGTATGGCAGCAGCGTAGACTTATTGACTGTGAACATAGAAGGATTGTAGAGCAGCGCACAGTCGATACCGCGGCTGTCGGGTCCTTCAATATGTACATATTTATATCCACGCGCGCGAAGAGGCTCCTGCGCCGTAAGGTCGTTGAGCACATTGGCGTTTTCAACCTCAGACAGTCCTATCACAGCACATCCCACGTCAGGCAGCACGTCGGTGCCCATATCGGCCAGCACCTTGGCCATGTTGCGCAACTTATGCGAATACTTAAGACCGTTCCAGCGCGACGAACCTGTGGGCAGATACTCATAGTCTTTCTTGCCTTCATCATGACATGTGTCGAAAAGGTTTTCCTGATTGTAGAAACCTACGGCATACACTGAGTATTTCTTCTGTGCAAAACTGCTCACGGCAACAAGCCAGAGAGACAAAACAATTAACAGATTAAACTTTTTCATAATATAAAAATCATTGTTTCTTCAATACAATTTTCTGATTTATCCCCCATGGCAATGCTGAAAGCATGGCTTTTCGGAGGTGGTGGTTATTTTTGCAAAGATAATGCAACTTAAAGATAATTCAAAAAATTAGATACTTTATTTTTTGATTATCCGGATTTTGAAACAAATTTGTAGAAAACAAGTAACAATAATGACACACTGCGCCAAAAACCCACATCAGCGCCAACCGGGAGAAACCTGAAGGATACGTCACAGCACGCCAGCATGTGCCCATATAGTAACTTAAAGCCCGCGCCGGCCACAAACAACGCATCGGCCCAATACTGCCGCAACCGGCAACATCACGGCAAGCCTCAACACAGCTCAACATCTGCATGGAACACGCTGACCAAACTGCACATACGCACAAGCCCAAAGCCGGACAAAGACAGCCGTGCGCACAGCGCTCACGCACAAAGAGATAACACACTGACATACAATAAGTTACAAACGGCATTGTAAAAGGTATCCTTTTAGGCTGCAAAAGGTGGCATATTGCAATGTAAAAGGTGGTCTTTCAGAAGCCAAAAGACCACCTTTTGCAAAACGGCATTTTGCCAACCATAATACACGGACAAAAAACTGCACGAAAAAATACCAAAACGCCATTGGAAAAAACGCAGGCTAAAACTGCATAAAAACCGTGGCATGCGAAAAATAGAACAAAAAAGCAAACTGCAAGAACACCGCTTGTTAAAGTTGCATAAAGCTAGTAAAAACGGGCTATTCAAGGCCAATGAACGTGGAGATATTACACTCTGATTAAATTTAACACAAAAAGAAGCAAGCAAAAAGATTATTTTTTGTTTTATTTTTGATGTTTATCTAAAAAAAATTATCTTTGCCAAAAGTTTATTACCTAAAACCATTATTATGCAAAAAAAGCTGAAATTAGCAGTGATTGCTTTATGCTATACGCCTTTGCTGCATGCGCAAAGCGATTCCATAGGGCAAAGGGGTGCCGTCTTGAGTGAGTCGGCATTCACATTCACGGAGGCACAATTGGGCGAAGACGATGACATGTCACAAAACGTAACCATAGTGAACTCTAACTCAAACATCTATGCAAGCGAGGTTGGATATCTGTTCTCACCTATGCGTTTCCGCTACCGTGCATTCGACCAGAAATTCAACGACATCTACATTAACGGCGTACCGATGAACGACATCGAGTCTGGACAGTTCCGCTATTCGGTCGTAGGCGGACTCAACCAGCAGACACGCAATATGGAATTCTCATTGCCCTTTGAGAGCAACAACTTTGCCATGCCGTCAATGGGCGGTGCCAACAACTATAACTTCCGCCCGGCTGCCATGCCCACAGGCCACAGACTGACGCTGAGCGGCGCAAACCGCAACTACACCCTGCGCGGAATGTACACATTCAACTCAGGACTCAACAGCAAGGGATGGGCCTTCTCAGGCAACGTAACTTACCGCTGGGCCAACGAGGGATATGTTGAGGGAACATTCTACAACTCGCTCTCTTACTTCCTCGGCGTGCAGAAGGTGTTCGGCGACGGCGCACATTCGCTCTCGTTAGTAACATGGGGCAACCCCACGGAGCGTGCATCACAGGGTGCTGGTACTGACGAGATGTACTGGCTGGCAAACGACCGCTACTATAACCCTTACTGGGGATATCAGAACGGCAAGAAGCGCAACTCGCGCATCGTGACAGACTTTGCACCTACAGCATTGCTGACATGGGACTGGAAAATTGACGACGAGACAAAACTCACCACGTCACTCATGGGAAAATACAGCATGTATAAGAGCACAAAGCTCAACTACAACAATGCTGACAACCCACACCCCAACTACTGGAAGAACATGCCGAGCAGCTACTATGACGTATGGGACGAGACCGACGCCACCAACCGTACGGAGCAATGTCTGGCAGACTGGAACACGGCATACAACTACTGGACTTCGTCGAAGGCCAACCGCCAGATAAACTGGGACCGCCTGTACTATTCTAACCGCCAGGTTTCAGCACAGGGAGCCGACGCCATGTACTACATCCAGGCCAAGCACAACGACGCGCTGACAGTATCACTCGCGTCAACGCTGAACAAGCAGCTCAGCAAGAACAGTCAGCTCAACTTAGGTATCATCGCATCTACAAACAAAGGCATGCACTATCAGACGATGGAAGACCTGCTCGGAGCTACCACATATCACAACATAAACACATACGCCCTGGGAACATACGACCGCAACGCCGACGAAATACAGTACGACCTTAACAACCGCAACGGCGTGGTAAGAGAGGGCGACAGATTCGGCTACGACTACAACCTGCTCGTAAACAACGGCAAAATATGGTCGAGCTACAGCGAGAACTTCGGCATTATGCATTACACCATAGCAGCAAAACTGGGATACACCAGCATGCAGCGCGACGGTAGAATGCGTAACGGTATGGCAGCCAACAACTCTTACGGCAAGAGCAAGACAGCCCAGTTCCTCGACGGAGGCTTCAAGCTCGGCACGAGCTTCAATCTCGGACGCGGTAACACGCTGACCTTCGGAGCCGGATATGAGCACCGCGCACCTCAGGCAAGAAATGCGTTTGCATCTCCTGAAATCAACAACGACTTCGTGCTCAACCTCAAGAACGAGCGCGTGTTCAGCACCGAAATCGGCTATCAGCTGCAGACATCATGGCTGCATGCCAACATCAACGCTTATTATAGCTATCTGACAAACGTAACCGACTGGCAGAACTTCTACTTCGACGATATCAACTCGTTCTCATACGTATCTCTGACAGGCATGAAGAAAGAGTATTACGGAGTTGAAGCCGGACTTAAGTTCAAGGTTACAAGCGCATTCGACATCAAGCTTATCGGTACTATCAGCGACGCCAAAATCAAGAACAACGCTCATGTACGCTACATGAACTCAACAAGCGCGCTCTACACCGACGAAATAGTATACAACAAAGGCATGCGCGACTCTGGCACACCGCTCACAGCAGCAAGCCTCGGCTTGAGCTATCACAGCAGCGGATGGTATCTCGACCTCAGCTGCAACTACTACGACCGCATCTACCTCTCTTATTCTCCATGCTACAGATACGAGAGCACACTCAACGCACGTCAGGAGGCTGTAGGCGACATCTACGACAATGAAGGCAACGTGCGCGCATCTGCATTAGAGCAGGCACAGGGCCACGGCGGATTCATGCTCGACGGATCAATCGGCCGAAGCATCTATCTGAAACGTGGATCGCTCTCTATCAACCTCATGGTTACAAACATCCTGAACAACCAGAACCTCTGCACCGGAGGATATGAGCAGAGCAGAAGCGACTACACAAGCTCTGGCAACATCCGCGCATACCGCTTCTCTAAGAACCCGATGAAATTCTATGCTTACGGAACTAACGGCATGCTGAACATTACTTACAGATTCTAAAAATCAAAAGACGATGAAAAAAATTAAATATATAAAACTGATAATGCTCACGCTGGCCCTCGGACTTTCAGTTACATCATGCATGGACGAAGACTGGAGCGACCCGACAGGAGACACCGCGCCCTACGGCAATAACGACATACAGGAGACAAACGTAATATCTATTGCCGACCTAAAAGCCAAATATGCATCAACCCTGGCCAACCAGAACGACACGGCGCGCATAACAGACGACCTGCAGATAAAGGCCCGCGTAACAGGAAACGACATTGGCGGAAACATCTATAGCGAAGTGGCTGTCGACGACGGCACAGGAGCAATACTTATCTGCATCTCTCAGGGCGGACTCTTCGGATATCTGCCTGTAGGTCAGGAAATACTTGTAAACCTGAAAGACCTCTATATCGGAACCTACGGATACCAGCCGCAAATCGGCACTCCGTATACCAATGCCAGCGGAAAGACATTCCCGAGCAGAATGAACAAGACTGTATGGCAACAGCACTTCAAGCTGATGGGCGCAGCTGATGCGTCAAAGATAGACACTCTCGAGTTTGACATCAGCAAGGCAAAAGACGCCAGCTACATGAAAGAGAACTGCGGACGCCTCATGGTTGTAAAGGGTGTAAGACTCAAAGATGCCGACGGCGTGAAGACTTTTGCACCTGAATCAGAGAAAGACGGCGGCAACGGCGTAAGCCGTCCAATAGAAGGATTCTCTTCAAACGAATTCGTAGTACGCTCAAGCACGTATGCCGACTTTGCCGGAACAGTAATGCCACAGGAGAAACTTGACATAACAGGTATCTTCACACGCTACAGCAACACATGGCAGATACTGATGCGTTCTGACTCAGACTTCAAAATATCAGAATAAAAAACATTTAACAAAACAATAAAAGAACAACAGTTATGAAAAAGATATTATTTTCAGTGCTTGCCCTCGCTATGGCAGCATTCTCATTCACAAGTTGCGAAGACGTTCCCGCTCCTTATGACGATCCCAATGCAGGCGGCGGTGGTGAGGTAGTTTTGCCTGAGGGCGTACTGCTCGACCAAAGCTTCACCAACTCGTTAGGCAGCTTCACATCTGTATCAGCAAGCGGCTCGCTCAAATGGTACAACGACTATTCAAGCGCTATGGTTACAGGATTCCAGGACTTCAATGGCGACGGCCAGAAAGAGAACCAGGCCGGAGTTACATATCTTGTTGGCCCCGAAATCGACCTCACTGGTGTTGAAAACGCATACATAACCATCAACCATGCGCTTAACTACGAACGAGGCGACATCAATACAAACAACACTATCCTGATAAGCAAGGATTATTCAGGCGACGTAAACACTGCCACATGGGAGCCGCTAAGCTACAATACAGACGGTCTGAACTCAGGTTTCGAATTCTGCGAGAAGAGCGTAAACATCCCTGCATCATACATGGGAAGCAAGGTTGTTATCGCACTGCGCCACACCTGCTCAGAAAGCCAGTCATCAACATGGGAGGTTAAGAGCATCAAGGTTCAGGAAGGCAAGGCACCTGAAGAAGGCGGCAGCGAAACTCCTGACGGCACATATATCGACCAGGATTTCTCTTCTTCACTTGGTTCATTTACATCACAGTCTGCAAGCGGAAGCCTTAAATGGTATAACGACTACTCAAGCGCCATGGTTACAGGTTTCCAGGATTTCAACGGAGACGGCTCTAAAGAGAACCAGGCAGGTGTTACATATCTCGTAAGCCCTGTTATCGACCTTACAAGCACAACAGAGGCATATATCACCATTAATCATGCCATCAACTATGAGAAGGGTGACATCAACGCCAACAACTCTATCGTTATAAGCAAAGATTACAACGGCGACGTAAAGACAGCAACATGGAAGATGCTCGAATATGACACAAACGGCTTAGGCACAAGCTTCACATTTATGGAAAAGAGCGTCAACATTCCTGCTGAGTACATTGGAAGCAAGGTTGTTATAGCACTGCGCCATACATGCAACGACCAGCAGTCATCAACATGGGAAGTTAAGAAACTTTCTGTAAAAGACGGTTCTGTTGAAGAGCAGCCGGGCGGAGACACAGGCGATCTTACAGCTCCCAATGGCGATTTTGAGGCATGGGTGTCAGGTCTTCCCAACAACTGGTCGACAACATCTACAGCCGGAAATGCAACACTCTCTATGAGTACAGACGCTCACAGCGGCTCTTATTCAGTAAAAGTTGCCGGAGATTCAAAATACAACAAGCGTATATCATACAAAGAAATAGAGCTCAAAGCCGGTGAATACACAATGACATTCTACGCCAAGGCTGCCACATCTGCAGGAGCATCAGTACGTCCGGGATACGTACCTGTTACAGACGGAAAAGTAGGCAACTATTTCTATGGCGATTACACAAATGACATTACAAGCAGCGAATGGGTAAAAGTTACACACACCTTTACTATTGATGCAGACGGAACATATTGCGTAGTGATTATGAACTCTAAGAATCCTGGCGGAGATGTCCTCATCGACGACTTCACCTTGAGCATGGGAGGAACAGTCATTATAAAATAATTTATAAAAATTATTACCAAAACATTTGGCAGGCTGCGGAAATCTTCGTATTTTTGCAGCCTGTAATGTGTAATTATATTTTTAACAACAATATTTAAGAACAAAATGAAAAAAGGTATTCATCCAGAAAACTATCGCCCCGTCGTATTCAAGGATATGTCCAACGGCGATATGTTCCTTTCACGTTCTACGTGCAAGACAAACGACACTGTGGAATTTGAAGGCGAGACTTACCCGGTCGTAAAATTGGAAATCTCGAGCACCTCGCACCCGTTCTATACCGGCAAGAGCAAGCTCGTTGACACTGCGGGTCGTGTTGATAAGTTCATGAGCCGTTACGGTAAGGCTGCTAAGAAATAAGATACATCCTACCTTAATATATAAAAGGCGCGCCCGTGTAGTTGCAGATTCCCGGGAGCGCCTTTTTTACGTGCAATTGTTCCATTGATGATTAAAACATATTATTTCGCGTCATTGGCTCTTGCCTTGGCGGTGTCTGCAGCCTCGTGCAGCTCCGACGATGCCAACGGTGGTTCGGGTGAAGCGTCAGGCAATGCCAATGCAAACAGCACAATATTGACTGGCGAAGCCGGAAGGCTTGAGTTTCCAAAAGTACGCAACGACGGGCACAGCATGGTTGTTGTGCATTATACCGACGGTTACGGGCTCAACTATTCTGTCGAATGGGATTGTGAGAAACGGGCGCAACGCTGGACATGCTATGCCATGTACAATGCCAACAGCGTGACAAACTGGAACCGAAACAACTGGAAGAATGCCACATGGCAGGGAAAACAGTGGCATTCCGACCCGTTCCAGGAAGACCCCGACCTGCCGGAATACTGCCGTACCACGCTATCCGATTACCGTGGGTCGGGATTTAACCGCGGCCACATCTGCCCTTCGGCCGACCGCCTGTGCTCCATGGATGCCAACGGGCAGACGTTCTACCTGTCGAACATGCAGCCACAGTACTACAACTTCAACGCCGGGCTTTGGGAAAAGATGGAGGAGCAGGTGCGCTCGTGGAACCGAAGCTCATTCAGAGACACGCTATATGTTTGCAAGGGCGGCACCATCGAAGACTATGGGGCTACCAAGGGAGTGATGCGGCATACCTCGTCGGGCCTCATCGTTCCTCGCTATTTCTTCATGGCCCTGCTTTGCAAGAAAGGCGACACGTACAAGGCCATAGGCTTGTGGGCCGAGCACATCAACGCAGACCATTCTTCCGACAAGCTGAGCGACTATGCCGTGTCTATAGACGAACTGGAGCAGCTCACCGGGATTGATTTCTTCTGCAACCTGCCCGACGACACCGAGAGGCGTGTCGAGTCAATATCAAGTGACAATGCAATCAGGGCCTGGGGGCTGAGGTGAGTGCTTCATTCAGGGCTCGCAGTGGGGCAGACGCAAAGGGTTGATATAAATAAAATGCTTAATTTGTCTGTCCAAAGTTTGGTTTTGAGCGGGAAAATCAGTATTTTTGCGTCACCTAACAACATGACACAAACTATTGTAATAAAGAAATGAAGACTGTTTATGATTTCTCTGTCAAAGACAGAAAAGGAAAAGACGTATCGTTGAAAGAGTATTCCAACGAAGTGCTCCTCATTGTAAATACCGCCACCAAGTGCGGATTTACACCGCAGTATGAGGAACTGGAGAAACTCTACGAGAAATACCATGGCCAGGGATTTGAGATATTGGATTTCCCGTGTAATCAGTTTGGCCAGCAGGCTCCCGGAACAGACGAGGCCATCCACAGTTTCTGTAAGCTGACCTATGGCACGGAGTTCCCACGGTTCAAGAAGGTGAAGGTAAACGGTGACGACGCAGACCCGTTGTTCAAGTTCCTCAAGGAGCAGAAGGGCTTTGCCGGCTGGGACATGAGCCATCCGCTGGCCCCGGTGCTCGACGACATGCTGTCGAAGGAAGACCCTGACTACAAGGAGAAGGCCGACATAAAATGGAACTTCACAAAGTTCCTGACAAACAAGTTGGGCATGGTGGTAGAGCGTTTCGAGCCCACCGAGAGCATCGACAACATTGCCGCCAAGATAGAGGAGCTGCTGAAAAAATAACCGGCTGAGGCCAAAAAACCGTAAAACAAGTATATGGAACAGAATACAGAGCACGTACGTTGCCTAATCGTGGGCAGTGGACCGGCGGGGTACACTGCTGCCATATATGCCGCGCGGGCCAACCTCAAGCCCGTTGAGTATTGCGGTATCCAACCCGGCGGACAGCTGACCCAGACCACAACGGTGGAGAATTTTCCCGGTTACCCGCAAGGGGTCGACGGAAACCAGATGATGATGGACTTGCGCGAGCAGGCCGAGAGCTTCGGAACCGACATTCGCGACGGGGCCATCGTAAAGGCCGACTTGTCGAAGGCTCCCTACAGGCTTACAGCCGAAGACGGCCATGAGATACTTGCCGATACCGTGATTATTGCGACGGGGGCTTCTGCAAAATACCTTGGGCTTGACGACGAGAAGAAGTACAACGGGCAAGGTGTGTCGGCTTGTGCCACTTGCGACGGCTTTTTCTACCGCAAGAAGACTGTTGCTGTAGTGGGAGGCGGCGACACTGCCTGTGAGGATGCGCTCTACCTGGCCGGCCTTGCCAAGAAGGTGTACATGATAGTGCGCAAGCCTTATCTGCGCGCTTCGAAGGTGATGCAGGAGCGTGTGCTTTCAACCGAGAACATCGAAGTGCTCTTTGAGCACAACACACTGGGGCTGTTTGGCGAAAACGGGGTAGAGGGCGCCCATCTGGTAAAGCGCAAGGGCGAGCCCGACGAAGAGAAGGTGGACATCAGCATCGATGGCTTCTTCCTTGCCATAGGGCATACCCCGAACAGCGAAGTGTTCCGTGAATGGCTTGACACCGACGAGGTGGGATATCTAAAGAAGATCGACGGTACGCCGCGTACGAAGGTTCCCGGAGTGTTCGTGGCAGGCGACGTGGCCGATCCTGTATATCGCCAGGCCATTACGGCTGCCGGCTCAGGTTGCCAGGCTGCCATAGAGGCAGAGCGCTACTTGCTCAATGCATGACGGCAGGCAGCCTGTCGTGGCTGTATAAAATATGGAAGCGGCCCCACAGACAATAGTGTCTGTGGGGCCGCTTTGCAATCGTGCGATGTGAAGGCACTGCCTTTTCCCGGGGATTGTCGCAACCTTCAGCTGTTCAGTTTGCTTATTATGCCCGCCAGTTGCGAAAAGTCGCTTATGCGGTAGTCGGCTTCTCTCAGCTCTTCAATCTTTCCATTGCCGTAAGTCACGGCGCAGGTAACGGCACCGGCTGCGCGTCCCATGTCAATGTCATACCTCGTGTCGCCAACCATGATGGCTTCATCGGCCCTGCTTCCTGTTTCACCAAGTATTCTGATTATCATGTCGGGAGCCGGCTTTGGGTGCTCTACATCATTAGCTGCCACCACGATTTCCACATAGCCATTGAGGGCCATGTCGTCAAGGAAAGCCAGCAGCGAATGGCGGCTGCGGCTGCTGGCTATGCATATCTTCATCCCGGAGTTGTGAAGTTGCTTTATTGTTTCGACAACGTTGGGGAACACTTGCACCTTGTAGTCGGCATTGTTGCGTGCAAATATCTCACGGTATGTCGACTCACACCGTGCTGCGGTAACGTCGTCCATGGGCATCAGCTGGCTGAAACACTGCCTCAGCGGCAGGCCAATCATAGCTGCGCATTGTGCGTCCGACTGCATGGGCAACCCGACTGCGTCCAAAGTTTGCTGCATTGTCCTCACTATCAGGCTGCAGGTGTCTCCTATGGTTCCGTCAAAATCAAGAATAACTGTATTAATCATTGTTCGTTGTTAAAGTGGTTGTTATGCTCTTTGGCTATGGTTGCTGCCTTGCCAGCCCTTGCCTGAAAAGCACAGAAGCCCTGCAAAGGTGAGGGCACCGTTGAGCAGCAGGAGTTCGTAGCCGAAGTGGTAGCCCGTAAGCACAGGCACCAAGTGGTCTATGGCAAGGCACACCAGAGGCGATGCGATGGCGATGTATGGCACGGCTGCGTCGAGCGTCTGCCGTTTGGTTAGCATGCCAAAGGCAAATAGACCGAGCAGAGGGCCGTAAGTGTAAGAGCACAGAGTGTATATCGCATTGAGCACGCTGGTAGAGTTGATTGCGCGGAAAAGCAAGATAAAGGCTATGAACACCATGCAGACTGCAATGTGCGTCCGGCGTCTGAGGCGTTCGTCGCCGCCTCGCCCGGCAATGTCGATGCAAAAGCTGGTGGTCAGTGCCGTCAGTGCCGAGTCGGCACTGCTGAACGCGGCAGCTACAATGCCTATGGTGAAAAGCACAACGACTGCAGTGCCGAGCTGGCCGGTGGCCGCAAACATAGGCAGGAGCTCGTCGCCGTTTGCCGGCAGTGGCACTCCCTTCTGTGAAGCCAATTGCACAAGCAACACACCCAAGGCCAGGAAAAGAAGGTTGGCGGGGAAGAAAGCGAAGCCATAGGTACACATGTCTTTCTGCGCCTCGCGCAAAGTCTTGCACGTCAGGTTCTTTTGCATCATGTCTTGGTCTAGCCCCGTCATCACGACAACGATGAAAGCACCGCTTACAAATTGCTTCCAGAAGTTCTGTGTCGACATCCAGTCGTCAAACACAAATATGCGGCTCATGGGGTCGAGGGCCACTGAGCGTGCCGCCTCGCCCATGTTCATGTCCATTGATGAGGCAACATTGGCTATGATAAGCATTAGTGACGTGAAAAGGCAAACGGTCTGGAACGAGTCTGTCCAGACCAAGGTCTTGATGCCTCCGCGGTGTGTGTACAGCCATATCAGGGCCACCATGCACGATGCCGTGGCAAAGAATGGTATGCCAAAGTCGTCGCACACGAATGCCTGGACGATGAGACATACCACATAAAACCGCAACGAGGCACCCAGAATCTTTGAAAGCAGGAAATACCAGGCCCCGGTCTTGTAGGCCATCTTGCCTATGCGCGATTCGAGATATGAATATATCGTGGTCAGGTTGAGCCGGTAATAGAGCGGCAGCAGTATGAATGCCACAATGAAGTAGCCGGGTATGAACCCGAGGCATGTCTGAAGGTAGGTCATGCCAGACGTTGTGACCATGCCCGGAACAGACACGTAGGTGACGCCAGATATGGATGCCCCAACCATGCCGAACGCTACCATGTACCATGGCGAACGTCGGTCGGCCCGGTAGAAAGTGTTGTTTGTTGCCCTCCGTCCGGTTACCCTGCTTACGGCAAAGAGCGCGGCGAAATACGCCAAGAGCGTAATTATTATTATCATGATGCAAAGTTACGAAAAAACTGCGTAATTGTGCGTTCGCTATTTTGCAAACTTCAATATGAGGGATAAACAAACTTGCTTTCATTTGGTGCCCTTGCATGGCTTGCAACTGGGTCTGGCGTTTATTCTGAAATCTCTATGCAGTTGCCTTCCGGGTCGGCCACGGTGCTCTCATAGTATCCGTCGCCCGTGGTCCTTGGGTTGCTCAGTATGGCGTATCCGTCGTTTCTCAGCCTTTCGGTTAATTCGTCTACCGCTTCTTTGCTGCCCACGGAGATTGAAAAATGGGCGAGGCCAGCCATGCCACAGCCCTGTTCTTTGACATACCTGCCGGGTGTGTGCATTAGTTCTATGCGCGTAGTGCCATCGCCAAAAGACAAGAAGTAAGATGTAAATCTCTTCGTCGGGTTGATGTATTTGTCGCCGCATGCCAAGTGAAAGTATCTTGTATAAAATGCCTTGAGCCTTTCGATGTCTGCTGCCCAAATCGCAATGTGGTCTATTCTCATGCCTCGATGTTCTTGTTTGTATGCTCTAATGAAACGTGCAAACAGCCTTATGCAATCGTGTGTCTCAACCGTTGGGGTTGCAACAGGCAATTAATGCCATGGTGCATAGGGCTGTTTGCCAGATGTTTTTATTGAAGTTCGCCGTGCTCTATCGCCGTCCGCTGAATCCGTTGCCGGAGCTTGTGGCGCCTTGGCGCGTGCCTGCGCTTCGCGTAGATGCGCCGGAGTTGCCACGTGTAGAGCGGAAAGAGCCGCTTTGCATGCTGCTTGAAGGCCTCGAGCTGCGGAAGTTGCTTGAAGGCGTATTGCTTCTTATTGTATTTGTTGTCGACGTGTTGTTGCGCCTCGTGTTGCTGAACGACCCGCTGTTCCTGGCTCCGCCGAATGTCGTAGTGCGCATCGTTGAGTTGGGCTGCCGTGTGGTTGTTGTGACGTCCGGCCTGCGGAACCCCGAGCTTCCGGTGCTTACTTTGTTGGCGTTGAACGTGTTCGACTTGCTTGAGTTGTCGCCAATGCGGAATGTGCCATTAGAAGAAGGGCGGTTGGCAGTGGTGTTTGTCCTGCTGTCTCTGAACGAACCGCTGCGGCGGCTGTTGCCGAATCGGTTGTTGTCGTTGCCGTTATTCACTGTGACGCGGGTCGAACTGTTGCCTCCGGCACGCTTGCCCCTGAAGTCACCCCTGTCCCAGCTGTCGCGCATTCCGCCGCGATGAGCCGAATTGTGGTAGTGGTCGCGGTGAGCGTGGTAATAACTTCGTCCGCCGTTGCTTCTCCAGCTGTGTCCTCCCCGGTATGATATATAAATGGTGGGCCGGCTGAAGTAGAAGTAGTTCCGCCTGGGATAGCGCGCATAGATGGCAAAGTGCCAGAAGCCGTCAGACCAGTACAGTGGGCGGTAGAAATAGGTTGCAGCGCAGAAGGCATCCCATTGCCATTGCAGCAGGATGTAGCTCATGTCGAGGTTTCGCCTGCGCCAGTAGTCGCTGTATACGTCGTCTACAGTTGCAACGCCCATGAGGTAGTCGAGGTTTATTTCGTAGGCGGCGTCATACTGGTCGGGAGTTAGGTTGAGTTCGTAAGCCATCTTGTCGGTAAGGAAGTAGGCTTCGCGACGTGCCTGCTCATAACTCATGGCCTTTGTCGAGGCTGTGATGCAGAGCATTGCTATGAGAGTCATTATTAACTTTTTCATGTCCTGACGTGTTTAATTCGTAAATCATGTTGCCTGATAGGAACGAACGGTATGCCGTGTGAAGTTTTCCACCATGGACAACCTGTTCTTCCATGGTGCAAAGTAAGAAGAAAATGCTGAAAAAAACAAGGGATTTCCCCTAAGCGTTACAGGGGGAATCCCTAATGGAAAATGTTTTCTGTCTAGAATTTCTTGCCGAAGACTATGCTTACAAACGTTTTCACCAGTATGGTGAAGTCCATTCGCAGCGAATGGTGCTCGAGGTAATAGAGGTCGAGCTCGAGACGTTTGAGCATTTTCTCCATGGTGTCGGTATATCCGTTATACAGCGTGGCGTATGATGTCACTCCCGGCCTGATCTTGTAGAGCAGTTCATATCGCGTGTCGTGCTCCATTATTTTGTCTATGAAATATTTTCGCTCAGGGCGGTAGCCTATGAAAGACATGTCGCCTTTCAGCACATTCCACAATTGTGGCAGTTCGTCAAGATGGTGTGCTCGCAAGAACTTCCCCACTTTGGTAAGCCTGTTGTCGTTTTCATTTTGGCAAAGAGCCGGCCCGTCTTTCTCGGCGTCAACCCTCATGCTTCTGAATTTGTAGATCATGAACGGCTTGCCCCCTTTGCCTATTCGCTCTTGGCTGAATGTTGCAGGTCCGCCGTCTTCCATTCTAATTGCGATGAAGCAAATTAAGAATAGAGGTGAGAAGACTATGATGGATATGGCCGCTATGATGAAGTCCAGGATGCGTTTTATGTAATCTCCCATTGCGAATGTTTGTCTCTGCTTGTTGATTTTGCTCTTTTCTTGTAATAAAGAACGTCGCGAGCGTGATAATATTGCTTATTAATGTTGAAAAAATTAAATTAATTTATTTTAGCCATTGTGCAGCCGCAAACATGGCGCAACAAATGTAATCGGGCCGTTGCGCTGCCGCCTCACGTCATATTGGGCGCTTGGTTTTCATATACCGGTTGCTCGTGGCTTTTACTTTGGTTACCTTCACGAAATAGCAAGGCAGGAAAACGAGGAAGAAATAGAGGCAAGACTTGGCGTGTGAATAACCCAGAATCTTGTTGTATACATTTAAATTGTATTTAATCAGTGATATTTTGTTGCGCGAAAGCGAGTCTTGCCGTATGCGGTATGACGCCAATGGCTTTTGTATGCCATAAGCTACAGTGCATTTCTTAAGTATGGTTAGCAGCAGGGCCCAGTCCTGGCGCTTGCGCAAGAGGGGGAAATAAAACTTTCCGTATTGCTGTGTGTCGTAAAGCAGTGTGAGGCAACCAATCTTGTTGTCGCGCTTCATCATGCCGAAGGTGACTTTCTTGGGAGATATGACAATGCCTTTCTCGTTGTTGTGCTGGTCGCACAGGATGTATGAAGAGTAGGTGAGGCAGCCTCCTTTTTGTTTCAGGAAGCTGACCTGCCTTTCGAGTTTGTCGGGAAACCACTTGTCGTCGCTGTCGCAGAATGCGATGTATTGGCCCTGTGCGTTCTTTATGGAGTTGTTTCTTGCATAGCCAGTGCCCTTGTTCTCGTCGAGAAAGAACACCTTCACCCTCTCGTCTTTAAGCATGTACGACCTTAAGATGGCCAATGTGGTCTCATCATCAGACTTGTCGTCTGTAATGATGAGCTCCAGATTCTTGTATGTTTGGTTGAGGATGCTGTCAATGCTCTCCGTCAAGATGCTTCCTGTGTTATAGGTGGGCATAATGACTGAAACAAGGTCTGTTTTCATTCGACTGGCTTATTTTTGCTGCAAAGTTAGTTATTTTTTTTGTACCGAGCCAACAAAAGGTTGAAAATTTGGCAAAGCCTTTGTTGTTGGCATTTCGCCGTTAGCCGGGCCTTGGCATGGTTGCATGTTTATTCGGATAAAGGCATAAAGCCCGTGCATTCAGACGCCAAGACAAGACGGCCGCTGTAGGCTCCGTTTTCCGTATGTTCCCGGTTGTGGCGCAAAACCTGCCGTTTGGCGCTGCGATACGGCCCGTTTCGGAGTGCGATACAGCCTGTTTGGGGAGTGGATATGTCACGTTTTGCAACCCATTGTAAGTCAGATGGTTGCCGTGCGCAGCCATTGCCGCTGACATTTCGTTAGACAGTTGGTGGCAGTGGGTGCCTGTCGGCGGGCGCGCAGGGCAAATGGTGTGGCGTTTGCAGGTGCCAATATAAGCATGCCGGGCCGTATTTGTCGGCACCGGCATAATAAAAGTATTGTTTTTGCGTTTATATTCTATCATACTAATATTGTAGGTCAATGTATCGTAAGTTGCTTGTTTTAATGGTGTGCGGCCTCGCGTCACAGCATTTGCGTGCCAACGGCATCGAGTGGTTGGACGGGTTGCAATACAAGGCAGAGCTGCAGACATCGCTCTCAGACGGCCATACGCCATTGTGGCTCAACGCCAATAAGTTCGGGCTTAGCTCTTTATCCTCATCAAACGGATATGTGCGTGCGGCGGTAGAGCGTCCGCTTGCTGTCGATTCGGCAAGGAAGTGGGGGATAGGCTATGGCGTCGACTTGGCTGCAGCTTATAATTACACAAGTTCGTTTATCGTGCAGCAGGCTTTCGCAGAGGTGAGGTGGCTAAAGGGAGTGCTGACGGTTGGCAGCAAGGAATGGCCCATGGAACTGAAAAACAACAGCCTGAGCAGCGGCTCGCAGACGCTTGGCATCAATGCCCGGCCTGTGCCCCAGGCAAGGATAGCGCTGCCGGAATATTGGGACATACCTTTTACCAAAGGCTGGGTTGGCATAAAAGGCCATGTGGCATTTGGCAGGATGACCGACGACGGGTGGCAGCACGAGTTTACTTCACGTGAGAAAAAGTATGCCGACGATGTGCTTTACCATAGCAAGGCAGGCTATTTGCGCATAGGAAACGCGTCGAAGGGCTTTCCGGTAGTGATAGAGATGGGCCTTGAGATGGCCTCGCTCTTCGGCGGGACCATGTATCGTCCGGATGGCGAGGGCGGCATGGAAGTGTTTCATGGGGGCACAAGCCTGAAGGATTATTGGAATGTTTTTATACCCGGAGGTGCCGAAGCCAACGAGGACATATACAGGAATGTTGCCGGCGACATGCTCGGCAGCTGGGTGATGCGCGTCAGTTATGATGCCGACAAATGGCGCCTGGGGCTGTATGCCGACCATTTCTTCGAGGACCATTCGCAAATGTTTTTCCTTGACTACAATGGATATGGGCAGGGCGACAACTGGAATGTAAGGCAAGACAACCGCTATTTCCTATATTATCTGAAAGACATCATGCTGGGGGCGGAATTGAACCTGAAGCACGGAACACTGTTGCGTGACATTGTTTTTGAATACTTATATTCAAAATATCAGAGCGGACCGGTGTATCACGACCGCACTCCGTCGATGAGCGAGCATATCGGCGGGCTTGACGACTACTACAATCACAGCTTGTATACGGGGTGGCAACATTGGGGACAGGTAATGGGTAACCCGTTATACCAGTCTCCCATATACAACGACGATGGCACCATCGGAGTAAAGAACAACCGTTTTTATGCTTTCCACCTGGGCATAGGCGGGCGCCCGCTCGCCAACCTGGGCTACCGGCTTCTGCTGACATGGCAGGAAGGATTGGGCACATACCGCGATCCTTACACCGAACCCAGGCACAACACCAGCTTCCTGGTTGAGGCAACATACGACTTCAAGGGGAAGACGCTCGGCGGTTTTGGCGTGACGTGTGGCTATGGCATGGACTTCGGCAGCATATTGGGCAATAACTATGGATTCCAGCTTACTGTCAGGAAAACAGGGTTGCTCGGGCTATGATAAACAATATGGAAATGAAAGACAGAATAAAGACCTTGGGGCTGGTTGCCGTCATGGCGTCGGTGATGGGGGCGTGTACACTTGAGACTTCGGGAAATGGCGACCTCGATGGCTTCTGGCATCTTGTCGCTGTCGACACTGTAGATACCGGCGGAGTATTGAATTTGTCGGACGAGCGGCTGTTTTGGTCGTTCCAGGGCAACCTGCTCAGCCATCGTGATGCAGACGGCAGGTGTGACGAGTTGATATCCTATTTTGAACGTCCCGGCGATTCGCTTTTCGTAACCAGGACATTCTTTTACGACAGACCGAACTCAGACCCGGCCGTAGAAGATGTGGGCGTGTTGCGGCCCTACGGCATCAACAAGCTGGGCGAGCATTTTTATGTGCAGCATCTTGACGGCGGGACAATGATTCTGCTTTCAGACAAGTTGAGGCTTTACTTGAAGAAAATGTAACGATACGGCGCTTCGTGCGATTGTGCATGTCCGTGAGGGTGCAACACTTTGCATTCCGCGGAATAATAAACCGCATTGTTTGGTCGTTGTAATATTAATAACGCTTTATGATATGAACAAGATAGAATCTTTTGTATATAGGCTGGTAAAGAACAATTATGTTGTAAAGAATGCGGTGAGGAACATATACCAGGGCTTTTACGACATACTGCCCAATTATGACTCCGACTTCGTTTCGCAGCCTATAGTCAGGAAGAACTGCTTCTTCGGATTCCACGACCTCGACCCCTTCAGTGCCGACGACAAGTGTGTGCTGTCCAACAGGCTTACCATACCCTTGCGCATGCCTACAAAAGACGATGTACTGGAAGTGGGGATGTGGGCCGGGCCCGATTTCGGCGAATGGACAAAGATAGGCGAGACACGTGCGTGGAATTACCACAAGGGGTGCCGGCTTCAGTGGGCCGGGCGTGGCAGGTGCATTTACAATGTTGCCGACGGAAGCCGTGTGAAGTCGGAGATGGTGGATGTGGCAAGCAGAGAAAGCCGCCGGATTGACTGGCCCATCGACTCGGTAAGCCCCGACGGACGTTTTGCGACATCGTTCAGCTACGAGCGCCTGCAGCAGTTTATGCCGGGTTATGGCTACGTGTATGGCGACGCCGACTCGTTTCTGGGCGAGCTGGCCCCGGCGTCGACCGGCCTGTTCCTTGTTGACCTTGAGGGCAACAGCCGCACGCTGTTGGTCGACTTGGCAGAGCTTGCCGCTTTCCGGCATGAGGCAGACATGGGCGACGCCCACCATTTTGTGACGCATACGGAGTTTTCGCACGACGGCCGCTATGTGGCCTTCCTTCACAGGTGGTATAAAGGTGTGAGGCGCAAGACCAGGCTGATAGTGTATGACCTGCATGAGAAGCAGATGTACGTGTCGCCTACAACCGGCATGGTGTCGCACTATTGCTGGAACAACGCCAACGGCATTGTAGCTTACTGCCGTATAGACGATGTCGATTCTCATGTTTATTTTTATGGGCCCGCCATGGATAGATACAAGCGGTGCGGCTATCCGAAGCTGAACTCCGACGGGCATCACCACTTTGTCACAGACAATGAGTTTGTGGTAGACACATATCCCGATAAGTACAGGCATGCGCGGATATACAAAGTGAATGTTGAAACCGATGAGGTTTGCCTGTTGGCCAATGTGAGGAGTTACAAGAAGTTTGCCTCGCCAACAATATATAAGCATTGGTCGTGCGACCTTCATCCCCGTTGCAGCTCAGACGGCAAGTGGTTGTGTTTCGATTCGGTGTTTCCCGGCGAGCGAAGCCTGTGCATAATGCGGTTGGATGGCAATGTCGGCATTCAGTAGAATGCCGACATTATGTATTCCAAGGCTTTTGCATTGCAGTTGCAGTAGAAGCGCGACGGCATGTTGCCGGTAGATGCGTGCTCTGTGTCTTTCACAGCGATTGTCGGGTCGTAGACCACCTTCAGCCCCTGTTGCCGGCATTGCTCAGCCAGGTAAATCTCTTCGCCGAACAGGAATACCGGGTAGTTGATGATGCCGCATCTTTCAAAATACATTTTTGTGAGTATTATGAAAGAACCGTGTCCTCCGTATATCTCGCCTGCTTCATGGCTCTGGTATTTTTTCCTCCTGTAGGCTGTGCATCTATACAGATGGTAAAGCACGGGGTGGTTGAACAGGAAGCGAAGCATTTTCAACTTCTTCAACGAATAGCGTGCGGTCATCTTCGGGTTCCTGTCGCGTCGCTCTGTAGCCGAATATATCTTGGGGGCAATCCAGCCTATGCGCCCGCTGTTGCCGGCGCCATAATCGCTCACGAGTTTATTCAGCGAGCATTTGTCCAGCTCGATGTCTACATTGCTTATTATTACGAAGTCGTAGGATTTGTAGTCTGTCTCCGACATCATTCTGTTTATCGCCCCAAAATAGCCAATGTTTTTGTGGAAAGGAAAAACAACGACCCTGATGCCTTCGGCCTTCGTGCTTATGGGCTTTATGTCTTCGGCTGTGTTGTCAGCAATGTATACGGTCACATCGGTAGGAGTGGCCGGCGTTTGGGCGGCGTCGACCACCGACCGTACAAACTTGTCTACGCATTCATACGAATTATACGTCACACAGTATATCGCTATTCTTGCCATATCATTTATATTCGTTAACGACATTGTATATTGCCTCTAAATATCCATATCCATGCGTTTCGTCGGGTTCGAGCGTAGCGCCTTCGGCCCATTCGTTCCAAGCATTAATGAATACATAGTTTGTTTTGTAGGTGCATGTGGTCTGCTTCACTTTGGCCCTTAGGTAGGTTTCAAACTGTTGCTTTGCCGGCGGCTCTACTATTGTTGACGCCAAGCTCCGGCGTGCGGTGTTGTCCCAGCCCACAAACGCGCCGCCGTAGGTGCCCACGGGCGACTGCAGCTGCAGCGACCTGTGGGCTACATCGTCAAACCTGAAAGGCTTGTTCAGCATGTGCGACGTGTTGAAAACCGCATTGAACAGCTTGACCACCCTTCTCCGTATGCGCTTATAGTTGAGTATGGCTGCAGGTTGCTGCATGTTTGTGCGTATGGGCTCGAATTCCACCCTGGCTTTGAAAGGCAGGTTGCGCTTGTCTGTCTGTTTCCCCCTCAGCGTCTCGACAAAGTGCATGCCGTTGAATCCGTTGCCGGCGGCAAGCTCATTCCAGCAGTCCATCATTTGCTTGGCGCAAGGGATGCTCTGCGGCTTGTATATCAGGAACATAGGGCAACCGTCGACCTTGATGTACCTTTCGTCTTTGAAAAACGGCAGCAGGTAGTCAAAGTGTTGCTTCCAGTCTTGCTCCATGCCGTAAGATTGCGGCATCAATATCTCGTGGTTCTTGCCGTCCCACGTCCTGGCCCACGGTTCGTTGGCCCACGAGAAGCAGAACCGCATGGGTATGTCTGCATTGGCCAACAGCAGTTCTGCCGGTTTTTGCAGCAGCAGCTTGCCACAGAACCAATAATGATACATGCACATGCCGTACACCCCATATTTGTTGGCCAGCCCGGCTTGCCATCTAAGCGTCTCCGGGTTTGTCAGGTCGTAATAATTAGAGTTGAGCGGAACTTTTGGCTGTTGGTGTTCCGAATATAGTGGCTTGGCTTTTCTAACGTTGACCCATTCGGTGAATCCCTTTCCCCACCACTCGTCGTTTTCGGGTATGGTGTGGAATTGGGGCAGGTAAAATGCTATGATGCGTGGCTTCATATCGATTGGTTTTGGTTGTTGCGTATTATCTTGGCAGGTATGCCGGCAGCTACGCACATAGAGGGTATGTCTTTGGTGACAATGCTGTTTGCGCCTATGATTGCGCCGTCGCCGATGTGTACACCGGGCATCACGCACACATTGTTGCCTATCCAGACGTTGTTGCCTATGACGACCTCGCCCTTGGATATCACCTGCCTGTCTTCCGGTGCAATAAGCATGTCGTTGGCATTCGACTGCCCGTGTGAGTTGTCGGTTATGAGCACGTTGGTTCCCGTCAGCAGGTTGTCGCCAATGGTGATGCCGTTTACTGCCGTGATATGTATCCCGTTTCTTAGGTTGCAATTGTTTCCAATCCTTATCTTGACGCACGGCCGCTTGTCGCCCGGCTTTTCCCATGCCGTCAGTTGTGCGTCGGTGCTTATTCTTGTATGCTCACCTATCGATATCATGCCAAGCCCCTTCAGGTTTCCCGCCCTGTAGGCAATGACCGTGTCTTTGCCTATGGCGGCGAAATGACGCTTAAAGAACCCTGTGTATGCGTGTGAGACAGTTGCTCTCAACAGCATGGGGGCCGAGGCCGGGAATATGAATGATAATATCCATCCGACAAACTCGGATGCACGTTTAATTATTCTCATTGTTTAAGATTTCAATGTAGTAGTTGTAGACATTGTTTACACTCACTTCAACGGAATAGAGCCTGCTGACCACATCGGCTGCTGTAGCGATGGTTTCTTGGAAGACTTGTTGCTGGCTTCCGGCAATCTTGCACAGGTGGTCTGTCAGTTGCCCTTCCGTGTCATAGCGCAACCCTATTTCTTTGCCGCTCAGCTCAACGCCGTTGTCAAATTGTTCTTTTGTGCCGCCAGTATTGTGGCCAACCACAAGGCACCCGTTGAACATGGCTTCTGTCATGCAGAAGCCAAAGCCCTCAAATTCAGATGGTATTATTATGGCCAATGCGTGTTGCATCAACGAGGCGACGTCGGTGCGTGGCCCGAGAAACTTGATATGGTCGTTTATGCCGTGTGCTGCGATATGCTGCCTTATGTTCTGGCAGTAAGCGGCGTCTGTGGTCTCTCCTGCCACATACAGTGGTACCGGGTTGGGGCCTCCCGACTTGCTCACATATTCCGTATAAGCCTTGACTAAAGGCAGCAGCCCCTTGCCCGGTTGTATTCTGCCGGCATATAGAAAATATCTCTCCTTGGCGTTGTTGGTCTTGACAGAGCCGATAGGGCACACCCCGTCGTAAATCACTCGTGAAGACGGCGTTGACTCAAGCTTGTGGTGCTTCCTGATGTCTTTTGTTATGCAAATGGAATAGTTGCCCGACGACGTGAACATCCTGTGGTATGCTTCCTTGCAGGGAAAATACTTGATGTTGAAGTCTTTGTCGGCATATTCCCTGATATGGAATATGTGCGGTATGCCAAAGCGCTTTGCAATGTCATGCCCAATGTCCATTATGCTTACATTGGTATGTATGATGTCGATGTGCTTGTCTTTTATGTAGCCTGCTATTCTTTTGCGTGAGTATGCGTTGAGCGCATGCCAGTAGAGCAGGCGAGGGATGTAGAGGATGATGTTCTTAAGCCCTTTGCATTTGGGGTAAACGTTTGGTCGGACCGGGGCATAGTATACTGTTGCGCCAATCTTGGCCAACTCTTCATATAGGCCATCCTTGCCGGGCAGCACAACTGTTGGCGATACGCCTTTTGCCATCAGTCCCGACAATAGGGAAGTGATGGCTTTGGATGCCCCTCCGAATGTGTTTGTTGAACTTAATATGTATAAGGCATTTATCTTGTTATGGTTCATCTCTTTTGGTTTGTAGGGTTATTGGTAGCTCAAAGGCCATGGCCATGAAATATACAGGTATGAAATTGCTGTACCAAAGGGGGAAAGCCCTGGCAATGAAGTCGAGCAGTGCAAGGGCAAGTGCGGCTATCAGTGCACGCTTGTTTTTATGGTGCATTAATGCGGCGGTGTAGAACACGATGAGCAACAGTATGCCAACAAGGCCGTTTTCATAGAAAAACACCTTGTAGCCGGCATTGCCAAACGAGTAATCCATCTCCCGTCCAAACAGTATGTCTGATGATTGCAGGTATTGCGAATAGTCGGAGTCGAAGTCGGCCGTCACCCTGTTGTTGCCGGCAATTTCGCCGTCGTCCACCTCCAGGCGCAAAAGTATGAGGTCGTGGAATACATTGTCGCCGCCGTTGTAGAAGAATGCCGCCGCGATGGAGGCCGCCATCACTATCACTGTTGCTATAAGTTTTTTTATGAAGTTCTTCTTTTGCACCCAGTAACTCAGGAAAAAAAGCACTATCAGAAGTATGTAGGCTTCCAGCGAGAATGTCATTATGGTGGCAACCAATAGTACCACGTTCTGCGGCTTTTTCCATTTCCCGCACTGTGTCAGCAGCAACAGGTTGGTGGCAACACCAAGGTGGCTCGGCTCCAGGAATACCGAATGGAAGCGAGGTACGATGCTCATCAACGAGCGGTCGTCAAGTAGAAAGAGGTAATAGTTGGAGAATGTATAGAAAGAGTCGTTGAACTCGGCATCTTGGCTTGGCAAAGGAAAACCGATGAGATACAAGAAGAACCACAGCATTGACGGGACAAGCAGTAAGGTCATTAGCCTTGTTATTATGTCCACCATCTTTTTTAGCTTGTCTGTTCCAATCCTGAATAGCGATAGGAATACTATTATGTGGAACACGTTTGCAATATATCCGCCCAAGTTTCCGTTGTTTACGACGAGCTGGTAGCATGACAGTATGGCAAAGGCAAATACAGGCAGCAGGAATGTTGTGTTGGTATAGATCTTATTGGATGACGTGGCTTCAACCATCATGGACATCATTATGAACATGGCTGATATGATGATGTAGTATGAACCTAACGGCCACAGAAACCATGGATTGAGCGAACCGAAAAAGGCAATGACCATCCCGGCATAAAAGAAAGCGCTTGATAAGGCCTCTTTCTCTATCAAAAACAGTTTTTCAATATTTAGCACGGGTGGTAAGTCTTTGGTTTAGCAAATTCTTAATAAACTCTTTCTCCTTGTCGCTTGTGGAAAAATACCATCCGGATACCGCTCCGCTGATGACGCACAATGCGATGGTAACGACAAACCTGTAAGGCATGTCGATGACGTTTGCGCACAATTCGCCAGTGATGGTGAGGGTGATGCACAATGGTATCAATGGAACTATTGTTTCTTTTATGAAGGATGCCGGTGACAGTCCTGCTGTCTTGGCCAAATATGGTATTCTGATCAAGGCGACGATTAATTCTACGATGGTATACGTCCACATTATTGCGGCGATTGTTCCACCGTTTGCCAAGATGAGATAGAAGAATGGCAGCAGTATCAACTTGGGCGTAAAAGTGATTATTGTGTATGTCTTTATTTTGCCCAACGCCTGGTTGGCCACATTGAGCCCTATGGTAATTTGGTCGAATAAGAATGCCAATATAATGAATCTGCAGAATGTGGCGGTGTGGTCCGGTACGTCTTTCAGCCAGAAACTGAGTATGGCCGGCATCTCAATCATTATTGGTATGGATATCATTGCCATGAATGCCGTTGAATACTTGCTTTCAAGGCCGGCCAACCTGAGCATGTCTTCCCTGTGGTTGCCTCCCTCTGCTTTCAGTATTTGCGGGTTCATTGCATTGAGAATGGATGTTGCGATGAAAGATATTGCGCCATATACTTGAAACGAAATGCCGTAGGCAGCATTTATTGCCGTCCCGAAGAAATGGTTGAGTATAATTCCTGTTCCTTGGTTTCTGCAAGCAATGGCCCCCATGCCGTATGATGTCCAGCCAATGAATCCTACAAGTTGCTTTATGCATTGCCTGTCTATCTGCTTTGGTTTGATTATTATGCAGCTTTCCTGGAAGTGCAACTTTGCGTAAGCCACATAAGCTATGAGGTTCAGGCTTAGCACCCCGGCCATCGCCCAGGCATAGGTTATAAGCCTGTCTATGGTTATATAAGATATGCAGATGGCGATGACCAGTTTCAGTACTCCATCAAAAATCTCGACCACAGATATGTACACAATGTTCTCCCTGGCAATGAAGAGCGCTTTGTATGGGGCCGTTATGATGGTGATGAAGAGCATGGCCACTGTTATTATATATACGGTGTCGGCAGCCTGGAGCCTTGCCGTTTCAATGTTCAGGAAGTCAAAGACAATCCATTGCCTGCATACAAGCAGGGCACTTCCTATCACAACGCCTATAGTGATGTGCAGAAAGAGGCTGTTTGCGAATATTTTGCTTATATAATCGGTCTTGCCTGCGCCATGGTAATAGGATATGTAGCGTTGCGTCGTTATTACGAGAGCATTCGTGAGGAAGCCGAGCATGGCAACAACGCCTCCGACCACAGAATATATTCCATAGTCCGATACATTCAGTGCGTGAAGAATCAGGCGTGTGGAATATAGCGACAGGCAGATGTTGATTATTGCTTTTGTATATTGGGCAATTGTGTTTATTATGATGCGTTTTGCCGGTTCCATCTACTATTGCTTGTTTGCTCTATCCTTGTGCGTTCTTGTTTTTCAGCTGATTGATGAAGTCGTCCTTAAGAATATAGATGATGGTTCCGACGAAAGTAACAAACATCATTGCAAATACAAACAGCATTCTTTTGGGCCCGGCAGGCTTATGTGGCACCGACGAGCCCTGCAGTATGGTGAATGCCGGTGTGCGTTCTTGCACTTTGGCCTTGGCCATCTGCATCTGCGTGTTCATTGTCGTGTATGTGTTATACTTTATTTGCATGTCATTTTCAAGGTCTTCTTCCTTCGACTTGTAACTGGCCAGCGACAGGTTTGTGTTAGAGTCTGCAAAGTCTGAATACTTCTTGCGGGCATCTTCATATTCCTTCTTGGCTTCGTTGGTCAGCTTTGTGTAATACTCAAGGTCGGTCTTGGCTTTCCTTGTCCTGTATTCTATTATGAAGTCCTGCAATTTCACGCGTGCCGTGTCGGCCATGGTGGCGCATATCAGCTTGTCTTGGTCTTGTACGGTTATTGTTATCACATCCGTTTTTTTGTCCACAGAGCATGTTATATTCTTCCTGATCATGTCCACAATCGAGTTTTGTTTCTTTGTCAGGCAGAATTGGTCGACAGTGCCATTGCCATTTGCCTTGCCTGCCAGTCCGTCGGTATTGTCGTCGTCGGGGAACATTTCGGCCAGCATGCCCTTGAGCCATACGAACGGGACGCTGTAGATTGATATCTTCTGGTGGTCTTTGAGGTATGTGTAATAATCCGTGGTCAGGTCGCCGTCTTCGTTTTTTACTTTGACATTGAACAGTCCCACGATGAAATTCGACGACTCCATCACGTCGGGATACAGCGTAGGGTAGATGGCGTCAGACGACACCATGTTGCCCAGGTTCAATCCGAAAGACGATGCCAGCGAGCTTAGTGACCCACCGCTCGGGGCGCTTTCCATCTCGGGGGCCAGTGTTACAGAAGTGGTGTAGTATCGTGGTTGTGGCAATATCCAGATGCATGACAGACAAAAAGCCCATGCCAATGTCTTTACGAACAGCCTTTTTTTGCTGAAGAGCTTTTTTATTATCACCCTCAGGTCTATTGTTTCCTTGTCATTTGTCATATTGTTCTTTATTTAGGCGTGATACAGTCGGATGTGTGCACGGCGGCATGGCGCATTCTGCTGTCGTTGCGCCATAGCCCCATCATGCGCATCATTATCCTAATTCTTTATCAAGTTGGCTATTGTTGCTATCATCGTTGCCACTGAGGCAGTGCCAGAACCGATGGCCACCATTTCTGCCACGGTGAGCTTCTTTGCCTCGGGTTTGCTTGGCACCACTATCTCACAGCCTGGCATGGGCTTGTTTTTCCGGCTTGCCTTGGCTATCGTACCATTCATGTATATGATGTATGTCTGGCTTTTCTTGGCATTGTTGCCCCATCCACCGGCTTGGTCGATGTAGTACTTTAGGTTTTCGCCATCGCGGAAGGCAACCGTATTCGGATACATCACGTCGCCGCTTATCTTCACCGTCCCCGAGTATTCAGGCACAATGATGCGGTCGCCTTCGCGCAAAACGATATCGTAATTGCTTCCCGGATGCTCCATTGCCATGTCGAGGTTTATGCCGACAGCATAGGTCTCTCCCAAGTCAAGCTTTTTTGTATCGATGGTGTCACCCTTGCCGCTTTGCGCCTGTGCCATCTTGATAACGTTCTCCATCCTCATGCGTTCCTCTGGCGTGATGGTTCGCACCAGGCGCGCCCCTTCCGGGTATGCCGTGTTGGTTAGTCCGCCGGCCTGCTTGATCACTTCGCTAAGGCGTTGGCTTTTCTTTGCCAGCGTATATGTTCCGCTGTACAGCACTTCGCCTTCAATCGATACGTTCTTCTGTTCGGTGTAGCCGGGTATGGCGCGAACGTACACCTCGTCGAAGGGCTGTAGCACAAATCCGGGCTCACCGTCAATCACGAAGCCGTCTTTCAAAGAGAAGGAGAATGTGCGGGCTATGGTGTCCGACACGCTGGTGGCCTTGGGGTTGAATATCCGGCGCGACACGTCGACTTTCATTACCGAAGCCGTGTTCTTCAGTCCTCCGGCTTGCAGAACGAAATCCTCAAGGGTTTCGTTGTCGGCATACTGGTAAGTGCCGGGGTACATGACCTCACCGTGTATTGTGATTATCCTTTCCTCCTGCAGTTCTTTCTTGCTCGGTATGTACAGCACATCCTCGTTTCTCAGGGGTATGTCGGGCTCTTTGCCGGCCATGATCCCAGCCACGTCAACCGACAGCACTTCGAGCGTCCGGTCGGGTTTCATGCGGTGCATGACGGCGCGGGCTGTGAATGCGTCCTCGGTCACGCCTTCGGCATGCTCAATAAGCGAGCGCACCGTGGAAATGCCGCCTCCAACCTGATACATGCCCGGGCGGAACACAGCTCCTTTTATCTCTACCATGTTCGAGTATCGGGGTATGACGGAGTCTACATTCACAGAGTCTTCGTCATTCATCTTGAACGAGTTTATGTCAAATTCGTCAACATCGTATATCGAGTATTTCTGCCCGGCCTTGCGTATCACCTTTACAGATTTCCTGTATGCGTTGCCGGTGAAGCCGCCTGCATACTTTAAAAGCGAGCCCAGGCTCTCGTTCTTTTTCATTTCATAAAACATTGGGCGCTTCACTTTGCCGGCTATGTTGACCAGGCAGTCGTAAGGCCCTACCACGATGACATCGTTGTCAGTCAGGCGTATGTTTCCGTTCAGCTTGCCGTTGAGAATGTAGTCGTAGATGTCAACCACGGAGACCAGCCTGTTGTGCCTGTATACTTTTATGTTGCGCAGCGTGCCGATGTCGTTTATTCCGCCCGCCATATACAGTGCATGGAAGACGGTGGCAAAGGCCGAGACAGTGTATGTGCCCGGGGTTTCAACCTCGCCCATCACGTTGATTGTTATGGTTCTTGTCTGCCCGACGGTGAGCGTTATCCGAGAGCTGCTGTATCTTGTGCCTAACGTAGAGCGCAACCGTGCATTTGCTTCTGCCACGGTCAGTCCGCTCACGCTCACGGGCCCGTAGCCCTCTATGGTCACAGTGCCGTCGGGAGACACCGTGCTCTCTATGGTGCTCTGCGAAGCTCCGTAAATATCGATGAACACAGCGTCGCCCGGGCCGAGCCTGTAGTCTTGGGGCGTTGCAATGTTCATGTTGGGTTCAAACGTCAGGTTGTTGTTGTTGAATATGTCGTGACCGAATATTTTGCGTTTGTTCTTGTCTTCCCTGTCTCTCATCATCTGCTCGAGGTACATCTGGTCGTATATCTCCGTCGAGTCAGGCATGAAAGAGCTCAGTTCTTTGTGCATCAGAAGATACTCCGGGTCGTTGCTGTCATACGTGTTCTTGACAGGCTCTTTGATGTTTCCGTCTTTTATCCTGTATTGTGAAACGTTGGCACTCTGCTTCTTGTTTCCGTTGTTCTTGCGCAGCCTGTCGGTGTTTTTGCCTGTCGTGGTTATGTCTTTTACGCCCAAGCCTTGGTTGTTCATCTGGCGCTCATATTTGTCTTTGACGCTCCTTATCTGGTCTATGGTTACGCCTCGTTGCATCAGTTTGGTGACAATTTGCGACTGTGATGTCCCTTTTTGCTGCTCTTCGATGACATACTCCATTATCTGTTGGTCGGTCATTGATGATTGCGCAATGGCGGCCGTCATCGAGACCACCAGCATAAATATGGAAACGAGGTACCTTTTCATTTTTTTTTGAGTGTGATAAATGCCTTTTTACGTGTAATTCCTTCTTTAAATAAACACCATTTTCTGAAAATTATTGCAAAGGTACGCAATTTTTCTGTCTTCTTATGTCGTATTTCACAGAAAATATATATCTTTGCATTGTTTTCGGAGGAAAACAAGTAACATATCATCATGGGCTTGACTGGATTTGACAGCGGGTTGAGATGGTACGTAAGCATGCGGAGTGACGACTGTATACTCCATAATCCATTCGGTCAAAAATTTATCTGGCGAAAACAACTACGCTCTCGCTGCCTAATCGAAGCATAGTAGATTACTGGCTTTATCCCGCCACCAGGTGGCGGGACGAGACATCGCTCAAAGGCTGTTGTTCCGAAGCTCTTTGGTCAAGCGGTGCGGTTTTATCGGGAATAGTCGTGCTATAGCCCCGGCGGCACGATGAAACAACAGGGGATAAGTTGCTGGTTGGTGGTCCGGGTCTTGCCATCACACGAAAACCAAAGTCCGGAATAAGCATGTAGAAAGCGTATGGTTTCCCTGTTTGGACGAGGGTTCGACTCCCTCCAGGTCCACAAAGGAAGTACGCGTACTTCCTTTTTTTTATGCCTGTTGCTCCCGTTTCGCTTTCATAGCTTCAGGCCTTGGCCGGTGCTGTTTGTGTGGCCTTTTGCCTGTTGTGGACTGCGCGGGCATGGTGCTTACGTGCATTTTAGGAGCTGTGGCGGGCGTGTTGCCACCATATTTATTATGGTTTGATTAACGGGGTGGTGACGGGCAGCCTGCATGGTATGGCTTTACGAAGGTGGCAATGTATGGTCAGCCAATGCCGGTATTTGTCGTTCGGAGAGTGGGGTGGATTCTCTTTTGCAGGCCGTTTTTTATATCCCGCAAGTCAGAAACACAGTCATAAACACGTTTAAAATGTAAAAATGGTAGCTTTTTCTGTGGATTTATTATAGAAGAATTGCCTTTTTATTAATAATTTTGCACCGAGAACTAAACCCAATAAACAAATAGCTTTATGTTAGGAACACCAGAAATCATTCTTATCGTGTTAGTGGTATTGCTGCTTTTTGGCGGCAAGAAGATTCCCGAACTGATGAAGGGGCTCGGCAAAGGAGTCAAGAGTTTCAAAGACGGGGTGAACGGAATAGCCGACGACCCGGCCAAGCCTGAGCCGGGCAATGACAAATAGGTGACCCGGGGAGATGGCAACAGAAGGTAAGCATAGGTCTGGCAGCGGGCATACAGACGGCGCGGAGCTCACGTTTTGGGAGCATCTCGACGTGCTTCGTGGCAGTCTTATCCGCATGATTGTGGCTGCTATAGTGGCCGCGGTGTTGGCCTTTTGCCTGAAGGAACCCTTGTTCAGCGTGGTGCTGGCACCCGCCGACGGGTCGTTTTTCATTTACAGGTTGCTTGGCGGCGAGCCGTTCAGGCTGCACCTTATCAACACCGGGCTTACCGAGCAGTTTATGATTCACATGAAAGTGGCGCTCATGGGCGGCGTGCTCATAGCCTCGCCATATTTGCTCTACGTGCTCTTTCGCTTCGTTTCGCCCGCATTGTATGAGAATGAGCGGCGCGTGTCGGTTCGTCTGGTGGTTGCGGCATACATCATGTTCATGGTTGGCGTGGCAGCCAACTACATGCTCATCTTTCCGCTTACGGTGCGTTTCCTTGGCACATACCAGGTGAGTCCGGGCATAGACAACATGCTGACCGTCGGTTCTTACATCGATACGTTGCTGATGATGAGCCTTGTCTTTGGCATTGTCTTCGAGATACCTGTCGTCAGTTGGATGCTGGCGCGGTTCGGCATGTTGCGTGCCCGTTGGATGAGGCGTTTCCGGCGCCACGCTGTGGTGGCCATACTGGTTGTCTCGGCGGTGATAACCCCCACGGCCGATGTATTTACTCTTGTCATCGTGGCCCTGCCTATATGGCTGCTCTACGAGTTGAGCATCGTTGTGGTTCGCTCGGCCGAGCTGTCCTCGTCGGCAGACGATGCTGAAGAATTGGATTCAACACAAAAACCAATACAAATATAAACAATGCTAAGAAAAATAAGAACCGTTTTGGCAGCGGTGATGTTCATGCTCGTCACCTTGCTGTTTGTCGACGTTTCCGGCGTGCTGCACCATTGGCTGTCGTGGCTGGCCGAGATACAGTTGTGGCCGGCATTGCTGGCGCTCAACGCCGGGGTGATAGTGGCGTTGGTGGTCGTGACCCTTGTCTTCGGGCGCATATACTGCTCTGTCATTTGCCCGTTGGGCATCATGCAGGATGCAGTATCCCATGTCCGCTCGAGGCATAAGAGAAACCGTTTCCGCTACTCGCCCGAGAAGAAAGCGTGGCGCTACGGCTTCCTGGCTGTCTTCCTTGTGGCTTTTGCCGCAGGCATAGGCTCGTTGGTTGCCTTGCTAGCCCCTTACAGCTCGTATGGGCGTATGGCCGAAAACCTGCTCCGCCCGCTGTGGGGCCTGGGCAACAATTTGCTGGCCGCCATCGCTGAGCGCCTTGACAGCTATGCTTTCTATTCGGTCGATGTGTGGGTAAAGAGCCTGCCCACGTTCATCATCGCCGCCGTCTCGTTTGTTGTCATTGGCTTTCTGGCATGGCGTAGCGGGCGCACCTACTGCAACACGGTTTGCCCTGTTGGCACGATGCTCAGTTTCCTGGCACGGTTCTCATGGCTGAAGGTGCACATAGATACCGGCAAGTGCAATGCTTGCGGCCTCTGTGCGCGCAACTGCAAGGCATCGTGCATCGACTCAAAGAACCACCGCATAGACTATTCGCGCTGCGTGGTTTGCGGCGACTGCATCGACAAGTGCCACCAGCACGCCATCACATTCCGCCACGGGCGTCCGCAGCTGGCTGCCTCCGTGGCAGGCACAGGCGCCGGACACATCGACCAGGCTGTGGTCGATTCGGCACGGCGTTCGTTTCTTCTTGGCGTGGCCATGGCCACAACTTCTGCCGCTTTGGCCCAGGAGAAAAAGAAAGTAGACGGCGGACTGGCTGTCATTGAAGACAAGGTGGCCCCCGAAAGGGCCACGCCCATAACCCCTCCCGGCTCGCTGTCGGCCCAGAACATGGCCCGCCGCTGCACCGGGTGCCAGCTTTGCGTTTCGCAATGCCCCAACGGCGTGTTGCGTCCGTCTACCGGGCTTCTGTCAATGATGCAGCCCACGGTGTCTTACGAGCGCGGCTACTGCCGCCCGGAGTGCACGCGCTGTTCGGAGGTATGCCCCACAGGGGCCATCCGGCCTATAACCAAAGCCGAGAAATCGTCGGTCCAGATAGGCCACGCGGTGTGGGTACGCAAGAACTGCGTGCCGCTTACCGACGGCGTGGAGTGCGGCAACTGCGCCCGCCATTGCCCGGCCGGCGCCATCACCATGGTAAGCTCCGACCCGGCCAACCCTGCGGCCCCGAAGATTCCGGCCGTCAACGAAGCCCGTTGCATAGGCTGCGGTGCTTGTGAGAATTTGTGTCCGGCCCGTCCTTTCAGTGCCATTTATGTTGAAGGGCACGAACAGCACAGGGTGATTTGATAAGAACCAAAACAAAGGCTAAGATATGGAAAAGAATATAAGCAGGCGTTCGTTCCTTAAGGTGTTGGGCGGCAGTGCCGTGGCGTCGGCACCTTTGCTTGCCGGATGCAAAGGCGCCGGCAAGGATGAGTCAGCTTCGCAGCAGGAGCCGCCAAAGGGCAAGATGACCTACCGTACAAACCACAACAACGGCGACAAGGTGTCTATCTTGGGCTATGGCATGATGCGCTTGCCTGTGGTGGGCAAGGGGTCGGCCCGCGAGCAGGCCGACGAGGCCATCGACCAGGAGATGGTAAACCGCGAGGTGGATTATGCCATAGAGCATGGTGTCAATTATTTCGACACGTCACCTGCATATTGCCAGGGACTGTCAGAGCGGGCCACAGGCATCGCGCTGAAGCGCCACGACCGCTCAAAATATTTCGTCGCCACCAAGATGTCTAACTTCTCGCCCGACACATGGACACGCCAGGCGTCTCAGCAGATGTTTGAGAACTCGCTGAAGGAGCTGCAGGTCGACTATGTCGACTATCTGTTGCTTCACGGCATAGGCATGGGCAACGACGCCTTGGCCGAGTTCAACTCACGGTATATGGACAACGGCATACTCGACTGGCTTGTCGAGCAGAAGGCCAAGGGGCGCATACGCAACCTGGGATTCTCTTATCACGGCGACATAAAGATTTACGACATGTTGCTCAAGTGGCACGACGAGGGGCGCTATCACTGGGATTTCGTGCAGATAGAGCTGAATTACCTCGACTGGAACTATGCCGACGAGATAAACCCGCGCAACACCGACGCCGTTTATCTGTATGGCGAGCTTACCAAGAGAAACATTCCGGCGGTGATCATGGAACCGTTGCTGGGCGGCAGGCTGGTCAATGTGCCCGACTTTGTGGCTGCCAAGATGAAGGAGCGCGAGCCCGAGCGCAGCGTGGCCAGTTGGGCACTGCGCTTTGCCGGCACCCCCGAGGGAGTGCTCACCGTGCTCAGTGGCATGACATATATGGAGCACCTGAAAGACAACCTGCTCTCTACCACTCCGCTCAAGCCGCTGACCAAGGAAGAGAACGCGTTTCTAATGGAGATTGCCGACGACATATACAACCTCAAGACCATACCGTGCAACGAGTGCAACTACTGCATGCCTTGCCCTTATGGCATTGACATACCGGGGGTGCTGTCGCATTACAACAAGTGCATTGCCGACGGCAACATGCCAAACCGAGGCTCGATGGACCCCGATTACCGACGTGCGCGCCGGGCCTTCCTCGTTGGCTACGACCGCTCGGTGCCCCGCCTGAGGCAGGCCGCACATTGCATTGGCTGCGGCCAGTGTGTGGGACACTGCCCGCAGCGCATCGACATACCGAAGGAAATGCAGCGCATTGACAAATTCGTGGAGGACTTGAAGCAACATGAACCAGCTTAAGCAATATCTCGACGACGAGCAGTGCCGCGGGGTGGTGCGCTCGGCCGGGGGCGAGACTGTGGTGTTTCGCCGCCGTGGGGTTATCGACTTGTTCGAGCTTTCCACCGTCCGGCCCGACTTTCTATGTGGGGCCTCGGTGGCCGACAAGGTAGTGGGGCGCGGCGCGGCCCTGCTCTTTGTCCGTGGCGGGGTCGGTCGGCTCCACGCCCGCATCATCAGCAGCGGCGCTCTCGATGTGTTGAGGCGCGGCGGTGTGGAGGTGAGCTTTGATGCCGAAGTGCCCAACATCATCAACCGCACAGGCACTGACATCTGCCCCGTCGAGCGGCTTACGGCCTGCACCGAGAGCCCCGACGAGGCTTATCTGCTTATCAAGAATTTTATTGAAAACCAAAAACAAAAGTTATGAACATTGCAAGAACAACATCTGTCAGGTCGCTGTCATACGGCGACATCCGCACCTACGTTTGGTCGGCGGCTTTCGTGGCGTGCAACATTGTGCTGCCGCAGCTGTACCATTTGGTGCCCGGTGGGGGATTGACGTGGCTCCCCATCTATTTCTTCACACTCGTGGCAGCCTACAAGTTTGGCTTTGCCGCCGGACTGCTCACGGCATTGCTCTCGCCGTTGGCCAACAACCTGATGTTCGGCATGCCGCCTGCGCCAATGCTTCCCATCATCCTTTCCAAGTCGGTATTGCTGGCAGCGGCAGCCGCTTTCTTTGCCCGCAAGGCCGGGCGCGTGGCTCTCTGGGCTGTGGCAGCCTCGGTGGTGGCCTACCAGGCCGTTGGCACCATGGTGGAGTGGGGCATGAGCGGTTCGCTCTCTGTGGCCCTGCAAGACATAATGATTGGCTGGCCCGGCATACTCATGCAGGTGTTCGGTGGCTATCTGGCCATGAGGCTCATACGCTGAGCGGTCTCACGCCAGCAGGCAAACATGCCATTGTCGGCCATCTGCCCCGCGGATTATCATCCTGTTGCCGTGCACGTTGCTTGTCGCCTTTGGCTTAGGCGCAGAGGGCTGTGCCGGGACAGTGCGGCCGGAATGATGCGGCGCGGATGGCGCAAGGGCTTGTTGGGCATGGCATATACATGTAAACAATCATCCTCCGGCCTGATGGCCTATTGTGAAAACAGTCTGCACGAACGCCGGTTGGCATTCGTGCGGACTTGTTTTTTGCCTGTAGGCGTGGCTGTTTGCCTGTTTGTTGTAACTCGTTGATATACAGTATGTTTGTGAAACATGCCGTTTTGCATCATGAAAACGGCCGTTTCGGCGCGCAAAACGGCATGTCTTGGCGCGCAAAACGCCACTTGTTGCAAACCGATAAGGCAAGCCCTGTCGGGGCATGGCCGCCATAGGGCAGCACCGTTTTAACTTTTCGAACCCGACACCACTGCAGTTTCATGTTTCATTTTCAGTGACGACAGGCAGTGCAGCCTCGTTGTTGGCTGTCACGGCCGGTATGTCCCAATAGAGAAAACGGGGTTGGGGCCCGTTTGACTTAGGCTGTCATGCATGATGGCGGTCAACGGCAAGCAGCCTCTGGGGGCCTATTTCTCAATGCGTTTGCTTAGGTTGAGCGATGCCTTGCACAAGCCTATGACGCATATTGTGCATATTGCTTTAATCAGATTGTCGGTATATTCAATGCCGACGCCTTTGATTAAGTCGATGATTGAGTAGCTTACGAAAAACAACAACGTAAGTACAAGCGGTTTGAAAAACTTGTTCACTGCTGCCATACGCATGGAATCAAAGTGGAAAATTTAAATTACAGCTCACTTGCGGAGAAGCGATTAAAGCCAAACCATCCGCGATGACATTGGTACTTTTTACGCTGTGTCACCATATAACGACAATTCCAACGCCTTCACGTCAATGCTTTCTTGATTGCAAGTCTGCGTGTTGGCTTCGCAATCCACTTCGGTAGAGTCTCAATGGTAGTGAGAAGAGGTGATGGTTTGTTGCCAGACTGGTCTGTCGGGGGATAACGCCGTTTGGTCGATATGTGTCTGTATGCAAAGTTATTGATAAATTCCCATATTTCAGCAACGGTTGATTCGGGGCGCTGTCTTTTTAACAATTATTAGTCGTGACGCCGGTTTGGGCCTAAGTAGGTGTTCAAAATTAATTGCCATCAAATTGTGCGCTATTTCGGAGAAGCATGCCAAAGTCCGGAGAGAGAGCGTAGCTGGCTACGCTACCGATGAGACTTTGGCATGCGGCCCGAAAGAGCACACAAGATGGTGGCAAAGATATGGAGGACACCTGCAAGCTTAATTGTATCGGTTAATTTTGAACAGCTGCTTATGGCTTTGGCCCGGCTATGATATTGGCGCATGCCGTTGGTTGCTCGGCTTGAGGGCTTTCGCTGCGCATGGCTCAATATACAGGGCTGTTGAAAACAAACCGATGCCAAGCCATTTTATTTGGCAACTGCGGCAACATGCCGCATCCGTGGCGTTTGTAAACGCCATGCAGTCGCTGTGGGCGGCACATACCACAACCGGCCTGCATCAGTATTAAACTGTGCAGGCCGGTTGCCTTGTGTTTTCCGGGGCCCTAAAAGCGTGTTTGCTCCGTTTGCCCATGCCCTCAAACGGCAGTCCCAGCCATTGGCTTGGCGCCTGCGTTGGCATCAGTCGGGGTGGCTGTCCGTGCCGGTAGGCACGGCTTCAACGGTCTTGGTCACCTCACTATATACTTCCGCCCTTCAATGATGTAAACCCCTCGGGGGAGTCGTTTGAGGGTCTCGCGCGTACCTTCGTTGGTCACAAGGGTGCCCGCTATGGTATAAACCTTCAGCTTCAGTCCATCGGCGAGCATTTCGTCGATGCTTAGCCATTCGCCCATGGTGAATGCCAACGGCGACTTGCGGCTTCCGGCCACGTCGTCGGTAAAGGCCAGCGACTCGTCGACGCTGTAGCCATCGCCTGTTGAAGTGTTTTCAACGACAAACGACAATGGTTCGGGTTCGGCCCCGTTGCCGTAGACAGTCAGGCAGTGCCTTCCTCCGACCATGCGGCTCACCCCTCGGCATTCGTTGCCGGCAAAGGCCACAATGCGCCAGTCGTCGCCGTCCAATACCGCCTCATTGCGGTAGATTATGGCCGTAATGTTCATTGTCGACGGGTATTTGCGCATGTCTATGCGTTCGTCGGCAACCACGGTGGCAGGTGTTGCTGAGAGTCGGCAGGTGTCTATTGCCAGTGCCTTGGCATCTACCGACTTGTATAGATAGCCGTTGCCGGGCACCAGTGTTGCAATGGTGCCGATCCAACGGCCGTCGGCGAACTCGGCGAAACCCTCCTGGGCTGTGATGAAATCGCCCTCGGTGGCATTGGTGATTGCTGCCAGCGGCGACTCTTTGTCGAGCGGACAGGAAATCCAGTTCCATCCGGCCGCAACCGCAATGGGCTGTTCGGCCAGGTCGTACAGCTTGCCTGAAGCATTGACCACAAACGGAACGGCAGCTTCTATCTTGTATCCGTGGCCGGGCTCAAGGGCATGCTTTTCCTCGCCGTCGTCGGGGCCGTCGGGTAAAATGCTCTTGCCGTCGTGGCCGAGTATGGTGCTTGCATATGTGAAGTTGCCGGCGTCAATGCTTTCGCCGAGGTATGACGACAGCCAGTTCCAGCCTTCAAACAGCCTGAACGTCTGTCTGTAAGTTGAGCGTTTGAAGTGTGCGGCAATGTCGGTCTTTCCGTTCACTTCAACAGTGAGCCTGTCTTTGGCTTCGATTGTGTCGCCGTTGACAGTCCAGCACCACAGCATATAGTCTTCATCGGCCACCGCTTCGAGCTTCAGCGTGTCGCCGTAGTCGTATATGCCGCTGCCGCTGCCCGTCACGCTTCCGCCTTCGTCGGATGCCACGGTCACGTGATATGCGGCGGCTTTGAAGTTGGCCACCACGTCGATGTTGTCGGTTGCAGTATGCTCGATCACAGAGTCTGACGTAACGGTTTCGCCATTCAGCGTCCAGTTGTCAAACTTGTAGCCCTGTTCTGGTATGGCTTTCATGGCGACAGTGGTGCCATATCCGGCCTTGCCGCCATTTTCCTGTGTAGCCGTTGCGTTTGCCGCCGCGGTCGCCGGGCTTGTTGTCAGCACTATCTTTCCGGCCCGGGCTGGGCTTACTTCGGTGTCAATGCTCACCAGGCCGTCGCGGAACATAGTCCAGCCAGCCGACTTCCCGGTGGTTCCTTGGTAGCCTTCGGCGTCTGTTATCATCGCCGTTTGCACCGTGAGCATATAGTAACCGTTGCCTGCCACAGCGTTCAGGCGTCCAAGGTTCAGCCTGAACGTCTTGTTGTCTTCGGTCGATATGCCTATCAGTGAGGCGTCGAGGCTTTCGCCCTGCACCGACATGGTGATGTCGTCGGCCGTGAATGTTGACGGGTCAATGTGCTTGTTGAACATGACGTCGATGGTTTCCACCGGCTTGAATGCCACTTCTGTCGGCACGCCTTCTATCGAGGCCACCTCCAGGGGCAGGTCTGCCTGTGGCTCGAAGGTGAGTTCGTAAGTGCAAGGCACGCCGCTGTTGAAGTTGTCGGCAAAGTGTATTCTGTTCTCATACAGCGGTTCCAGTCCGTCGCGCAGTGTGCGGTCGGTCTGCCAGAAGTTGCGCAGGCTCATCGGCTTGCCGTCGTTCGTGCGTGTCACGCCCCTCAGTCGGGCCCGTCCGTAGGTCGGGTCGACGAGGTTGCCATAGTTCCATCCACCAGCCGAAGGCGTGACGGCGAGCTCGTAGGTCGTCTCCGACGTCTGCGTAATCGTTGCTCCGGCCGCCGGTTCCACCTGTTCGGTGGTTCCGTCGGTAAGGTATAGCATGTCGGGAGTGTCGTCGGCATCGGCTATGTCGTTGGTCATGAAGCCCGTTATCGTGTCATTTTCCGCGCTGGCGTCGATGCTTCTGATGAGTTCGTGCACAGTCACCTCGTTGAGCAATGACAGGTTGGGGTTGCCGTAGCTGGTCACATGGGTGGCCTTGACGTCGTATTCGGTGAAGTGGCCAAGCAGCGAACTGGTTATCCACCATTGTGCGTAAGCCTGCCCTTTGGCCTTTATCGTGCCGAAGTCGGTGTATGCATCGCCGCCAAGGGCCATCACCTTGTCGGCTCCGTTGAGGCTGCTGCCCGTCAGCTGGAAGTCGATTGCCAGTCCTTTCTCGTTGTCAATTATCTCCGGTTGCTTTGTTACTATGCGCAGGTTTGTGGCGTCTCCGTTGCCCACGTTGTCGATGAGCAGTGCAAACTCAGCCTCTTCGCTCGGCTCGACGGCTTCTGTCAGTGGGTCGTCACCGTAAACGTCGCGCTGCATGAAGTATGTCAGCTTGAGGTCGGGGGTGGGGTTCACCGTCAGCGTTACGGGGTAAATCTCGCGTGTTGCGGTAAGTCCGTTGTATGGATCTGTATACGACAGCGAGCCGCTGAACACGTAGTCGGTGGGTTCCGTCGGCGCCGCGTGCTTGGTGGGGATATACAGTATTGTTGCCTTTCCGGTGGCTCCGGGTGCCAGTTCCCATCCGGCCCCGAGCTCGGCCTTGCCGTTGAAACCGTCGATAGACTCCAGGCCGACTTGGAATTCGTTGGCTGTTGCAATGTCGCCTTCGGTGTTGTTAACGCGCAAAGTAAGTTTTACGTCTCTCATCGGCGTGTTTTCGTTGCCGTTAAACACCGTGAGCGTGCCTCTGAAAGCCTGCCGGGTGAACGTCATCCGCTGCTCGAACCGGAGCGTGATCGACGAGCATACCGAGCTCGACTCCTCCTCGGTGCGCTCCAGAAACTCATGGCTGGCTTTGAAAAACCTGTCCTGCATCGACTGGAAACCCTCGCCTATGGCCGTTGCCTCACTGTCTTTTATGAGTCTGGCGCTGGCCATCAACACCTCTGTGTCGGGCGCGTTGCCGGCTGAATTCCCGTTGAGCCGCTCAACAAGTGCGCGTAGTTGCGCTTCGGTGACCGATTCTGGCTTGTATGGCATGAGCGCTTCGGCGTCAAGAGGCTGCCCTTCCACATGTTGGTCTATGGCGTGTTGCCAGAATGCGGCTATGGTAGGGTCGGGGCTTGTGTACCATACGGAATCGCCGAACAGCTCGAGTTTCACGGCTTTCCATGCCTCCAGCTCCTCTCGGAAATCCGCAGCGGCATCGGCAAGGGCGTCAATCCAGCTGTTTCCCGAGGCGTTTCCGTCAGCAGGCTGTGCCGTCGTTGGCAGCCCGCCGTCTTGCCGGCTGCGCTTCGGTCCGCCCTGTTGAGCCTGCCTGGCCTTGCATTTCTTGTACTCGTCGAGGTGCTTGTTGATGTTGTCTATGTTTTCGAGCATGCCTTCCACCGTCTCGATCAAGTCGTCATACTCGCCCGGCGGCGTATTGTAATCCTTGTAAGCACCGTATGCATCGCCAAATCCTTCGATGGCATAATCCCTTATTTTTGCCAGCACTGAGTCGCGCAGAGAGTACGGCCTGTTCTCCGCTTTGGCCCTGGCGCAGTCATACGCGAGTGTGGCCCCGTCGTTGACCCATCCTACAACGGGTATCATGTCAAACAAGTCGTTGAGGTTGTTTTCGAGCAACTCGGCATAACAAGGGTCGCAAATGGTCTTGTCGTTGTTCGACTCCACGGGCCGTGTCGTCTCGACGGCATCCGCGTTGCCTCCTCCCGAGCCGTTCGGGCCGCCCAGGCCTCCCCAGCTTCCGCTGCCGCCAAAGGCTTGCCCGATGGCGTTGAGTATAGCCGACGTGGCGCAAGCCTTCATTGCCATGCGGTGTGCCGACACGTTGTCGTAGAGTTTCGTGCCGCATATTATCTCGTAGTTGGCTTCCATCTGCGCCATGCATCCGTTCATTATCTGCTGTGGCGAAGCCCTTCTCTTGTCACGGGCGCGCTGCCCTCCGTTTGGATACCGTGTGATAAGCACGGGTATCTGTACGCTTTGGTTGGCACCGAGCGGGAACGGGCCCGTGTCGGCGAGGGCCTCAAAGAGCCACTCATCGGTTGGGGCGGGCAAGTTGAACCTTACGTTTTCGGTGCGCACCAGACCGTGGTTGGTGAGCGTGAAGTATACAAGGCGCTGGTCTCCGGCCGCCATGTTGTCGCCATCGATGCTGTTCGGGCCCTCTATTACCACAACCGGCTTGGGTACGTTGGTCTCAAACTTCACGATGTTCTCAATGATATATTCGTCTTCAATCTCGGTTTCTACAAGCTCGTAGCTCACTTCTATGGCCCTGTAGCTGATGTCTACCACCTTGCGCGTTTCCACTCCGGGGGCTACCATGATGTTGTTTGAGTAGGCGTCGTGCTTGTCTGCGGTCACGCACAGGTTGTAGTAGCCTTCGGGCAACACCTTGGTGAAAATGCCGTCGGTGCCGGTCGTGCCGTTGGCTATGACCGCCCCGGTGTTCACATCCTTTATTACCACCTCGGCACCGGCCACATGCGGGGCCTCGGCAGTGTTGTAAGTCCATTCGTCGCAGACGTCGACCACAAGCGTGCCCGTGGCTTCCGACACCGGCGTAATGCTGAACGCTACGGGCAGCCCGTCGCCGTTGGCGCAATTGATGCCTATCCGTCCGGTGACGGGCACATTGAGTTGTTGCCCGTCGGTGGGCTCCAGCAGCAGGTGGATTGTGGCCGACTCACCCGGTGCGAGCGCCGGCATCTGCATCGGAGTGGCCGCCGTCATCCATCCGCCAGAAGGCAATGCCAGCGATATGTCGCCTGTATTGCCACTCCCAATGTTGGTTATCGTGACAGGGTAATCGCGCGTCTGGCCCTTGGTCATGGTTGTCGTTATCGACTTGGTCGATGCCTGCAGCTTGCCTTTCGGGCTGCGGCAATAATAATAAATGGTGGTTTCCAGCGGCTCGCAGTCGTCCGACGACACCTTGATGCCAATCTTTTCCCATTCGTTGCCCTCGCTCACTGCGTTGCCGGTGATGGTGTATCCCAGGCTCATGGTGCCCCCGCCATCTACCGACTCGCCGCATTCGAGCTTCACGTCGCATCCTTCGGGCTTGCCCGTCACCTCGGCCTTCACCCCGGTGAGCGTCGTGCTGCCTGGGTTGTCGATGCCTATCGTGCCGCTGTGAGGTACGCCCAGCGTTACCTCGGCGGTAACGTAGCCGCTTGAAGAAAGGCGCATGCCATTGACGTCGAAGGCGCACTGTGCGTCGGTGAGGCCCTCGCCGGGATAGCACGCCCCCACGGAGAAACGACCGGTCTGCAGGTCGAATGGAGTGAACTGCACCGAGAATGTGCCGTCGTCGGCTGTAGTGGCGTTGATGGTGTGGCGATAGCCGTTGTTGACGACATACACCTCCACCTGTTTCTGGCCTGTCTTGCCACCCTCGGTGCGTCCGCTTATCACCACCGTTTCGCCCCTTCCGTACACCTTCTTGTCGGTAGACACCGTTGCAGAGAACGGAGCGCACACATTGACTTCGGCCGGTTGCGACGTGTTGTTGGTGTATATGGCTTCGTCGACGGCGCGGTCGGGGTTGGCCACGGCATAAACATTGTGGCGTCCTACGCCATCGGGCAGCCTGACCTTGCGGGTCAGCATGGCATGCCCTCCGGCCTCAATGGGCGACTGCAGATAGGCGCTCAGGGCAGGCGACAGGCCTTCGCCGGCAAAGATGTCTATCCTTGTGTGTACGGGCAAGGGCCTTACGCCAGTGTTGGCAATAGTCAGAGCCACGCTCACGGTGTCGCCGGCCGAAGCCTCTGCGGGGCTTACTTCAATCGCAGTTATCTGTGCGTCGGGCAGTGTGCGGTCGGTTACCACAAACCTCAGCGTTGCGCCCGAGAACCCATCGGCCGAGGCTTGCAGCGCCCCCACAAAGCCGTCGCCGGCCACGGCATTTGCTTCGGCCACGATGTCGAACGTTGCCGAGGCTGCCCCGGCGGGTATTTCGACAGACTTCGGAAACGATATGCCTTCGCTGTGGTCTGATGCCAGCGATACGGTCAGCGGCTTGTCGGTGACGGTGTTGCGGCCCACGGTCACCGCCATCGTGCCCCCTTCGGCCACCACCGAAGCCGAGGCTGACAGCGAGAGGGCCGGGCCGTCGTCGTCGTAGACCGTCAGCGGGGCGGTGGCAACACCTGCCGACGCCCCGGCCCCTGCGCTGCAGCTGCACGAGGCAATATATACGCCTGCCGAGACGCTGTAGGTGCGTTCGCCGTCGGCATCAGTGTTGTCGATGGGGCCGAGGCATATAGTGGCCTCGGCTTGGCCCGGCTCCATGACCACAGAGCGCCCGGCGTAATACAGCCCACCCTCAGAGTCGTCGGAGAAATGTATGGTCACACGCTTGTCGATGTTGCTCGTGCGGCGCAGTGTGGCCGTGACGGCCAGGGGGCCGTCGGCTTCCGACACTGCCGTCGGTTCCAGTTGCATCTGCAGCATGGGCACATCGTTGTCTATGAGCGTGGTGTTTAGCGTGGCGGCGTCGTAGCCGGGGGCGGCAGCCGTGAACGTTACAACCTGCTCTACGTCGGGTATGTCGTTGTCGATGGCCCCGACCGTTGCCGTGGCGCTTGCCTCACCCTGCTTGATTATCACGGGCGATGGTATGCTGAATATGGCAGGCTTGTCGCATGCAATAATGATTTCGGTGTCTTTTGTCACAGCCTTGGGGGCCGAAACCGTAAGGCTTAGCGTTCCGCCCTCGGTCACATCGGGTGCCGATGCGGCAAGCGTGAGCGCCGGGCGGCGGTCGTCTTCAATGACAATAATGCCGGCCACATCGTCATATCCGTTGCCTCCGGCTGTCAGCCTCACCGTAGAGTCGGCGTCGGCCTTGCCATTGGGCGTGACGGTCACTGTGATGTATGTGCCCGACTGGCCAGCCCTGATGGTGGCCGACGGTGGCACCGACACACGCTCGTCGGCTGTGCAGCCAATGGCGAAAGTCTCTTCGGCCAGCCTGCTGCCCGTGCGCGTCAGCAGCAGACGCAGGCTCCTGGCTGTTTCTTCTGTGCGTATGGTGTCGGGCGAGAGCAGGAGCTTGCGGCTGACGGTGAGCGCCGATGCCGCCGAGGCTTCGTTGTTGGCCAGCATCCACGACGGTTCGCCCGTGTCGGATGCAGGCACGAGCTTCACCCTGACCGTGGCCTCGCCGCTGATGCCCGGCTGCTCGGGTATGTCAATCTCGGCCTGCCGGCTCAGCGTGCCCCCGGCGGCAAGCGTGCCGTCGTAGTAGACCGTGCCGGCCAGCTTTGATTCGCCGCCGGGCGATGCCAGGTATATCTGCTCGCTCCAACCGGCCGTGGTGGCTGCCTGGCCTATGTTCCTGACCCGCCAAACCACGTTGAGCCTGTCGCCGGGTGACACTGCCGACGCGTCGGCGACAACGGCCGACACCTCGAGGTCGGCAGAGCGGGATATCGTTATGCTGCCCGCGCTGAAGCCGGTGGCCACGTTTGAGCCGTCGCGCGCACTGATGACTACGTCTTCGAGTACAAACCTGAGCTGCGAGTCGTCGCCCAATCTTTCGTCGGCAGTGAGCCCCACAGAGAGCAGACTGCCCGTGCGGCCCTTGAGGGGCTTGTTTGTCGGCGAGAAAACCATGGCCATATACTTGTTGGCTGCCATCTGTTTCATGGTGACAGAATGGCCGTCGGAGCGGTCGGTGAGGGCCGCCGTGGCGGCGTCGAGGCTGATGCCCTCGGGGACGTAGAGCGTAAACTGCACTGCAACCACGTCTTCCGAGTTGTCGAGGTTGACCGGGAGGTCTATCGACCGCCCCTGTGCCACCGACACATCGGGTATGGACAGTGTGTTGCCCTGTGCCAAAGCAGAGAGCACTCCGGCCAGAAGGGCAAATATTGTTAATGCAAAATGTCTTGCCTGCATAATATAAATGGTTTATGTCTGATTGTTTGTTGGTGTGCCCTCAGCCGCTGTTGCGGGGGCGGCTTGGGGCTACTTGTGCCGCAGTATGCGGGCCACTGTTTATGTGCTTGGCTGTCAGCGGGTTGCGAAACGGCCTGTTTGGCATTGCGAAACGACCCGTATTGGCGGCCGGAACGGCATGTATTGGAATGCCATACGGCCCGAACCGCATTTCAGCCTGGCTTTGGCGTGCGCCGGCCTGCATGCTTGGCGTGAGTCGGCATCGTTGGGGCAATCTGTGGGCAAGGTTTACTTGCCGATTACCTTCTTGGCAGACTTGCCTTTCATCAGTATGTTGACGCCCTTACGCATGGTGTCGAGGCGGCGGCCCGACATGTCGAACACGGCCTCCATGCCATCGTCGGCGCCGGGATGGCCCACTGCTGTCGGTTGGCCGTGGCAAACGGTGGCGTCGACGGCATAGGCCCTCTCGTCGGACAGTGTTGCTGACCTCACGTCTACTTTGCCGGTGTAGGTGCCTATCACGGTTGTGCCCTGCGGCAGCGTAGTGCCGTTGAGCGAGTAGCCTACAAGGTTGCTCCCGTCCACGGCCTGTTCCATGCCGTGGCCCGGCAGGGCCCAGCTGACGTTGCCTTCGGCCCTTACGGCCATTGCGGCTATGGGCACCGGCGATTGCAGCACCACAAGCCCGTCATGGACGAAGATGCGCGCCTGTGGCCGGTCTCCGGCCGTCGTGGCTGCGGCAGGGGTCCTCCTGGCCTCTGTTGCCGCTGGCTGTTGATGGGCGAGCAGTATGTCTACCGTGCGCACAACGTCTTGTACGTTGATTGTTTCGTCGGCGAATGTGTTGGCGGCCGTGAAGTTGAACGGCCTGCCGCCGTAGTCGTCGAAGGCATAGAGTATGGTGGCCTGCAAGTCGGTGGCTGTCACCCCGTCGATGAAGTCGGCATCGCCCTCCTCGAATGTGAAGGCCGTGAGGCAGCTGCTGAGCTGCACCTCGGGAGCCGCCGCGGGGTAAGACACGTACAGAATGTCGCCGTTGGCGCCCCGGTAGTCGTCACGCCCGGTGGCCGACAGATGGGCCCTGCCGGTTGTCAAGTCAATGTCTATGCCCCAATAGCCGGCGTCGGAGCCGGAGCCATCGCCCGGGCGGCGGTTTTCGAGCCTTACCACCGCCACGTCTTTTTGCCCCTGTGACCTGTGGTCGTAGAGCATCAGCGACGGCATTTGTGCCGCCACGGCGTCGAAGTCGGGTGCCGACATGTCTATCGTCACCGTTGTGCCGCTGTGCTGCCGGGTCAGGTCGAGGGTGGTGATGGTGGCCGGCAGCGGCGGGTTGACATCAGATAGGTTGTTGCTAGAGGCCAGCAGCTCCGTCAGGTTGGGCATGACGGCCGACAGCGCCGACAGCAACCCGATGTTGCCCGTGAAGGCATTGCCCGACATGTCGATGGTGTGCAGCGCCGAACGGAAGCCGGGTTGTTCTGCGGCAATGGTGGTCATGGCCTGCACAATGTCTTTGGCCACGTCGCCCTCAAGGGCGTTGTCGGCCAGCGAGAGCGTCTCGAGGCGCGGCAGGGCGAGGGCGTCGGCAGGGAAGCGCCCGGTGAGCCCCTGTCCCGAAAGGTCTATGCCTACGATGTGGCCGCGGCTAACGTCGACGCCGGCCAGGGTGGCCACGCTGTCAATGCCGCCCGACATGTCCCACGGGGTGGGCCAGCCCCCGGCCACGAGAGCCTCGCGCAGCCGGCAAAGGGTGAGCCATTCAGACTCGTCGAGCGTGGCGCTGCCCGGCTCGACGGTAATGGTCGATGTGAATTGGCAGAACTGCAGCTCGCCCATGCTGCCGCTGACACTGTAGGTTAGCACGGCGTCGGCCTCTGCGGTGTTGTCGATGAACATCGTGGGCAGGTTGCCGCTGCCGTCGGTGGCATAGCCGGTGAGTGTCTCTGGTATTGGGTTTGTGGTGAGCTTCCACTCGAAGGTCAGTTCGGGGCTTATCGTGCTGAAGTCAAGTTCCTGTGTGCCGTGGCCCGACTTCACGGTCTGTGAGGCCATGCCACTTATTGCCGAGGGGCAGTAGGCCACGCCGCAGAGGGTGGTGGCCACGCCATCGCAGGTGGCCAGCCTGCCTATAGAGTTGTAAAGGTCTATGAGTTCGGGGGTGAGCTCGTCGCCCTCGCGGCCCAATGCCAGGCCGGGGGCCGATGTCCCGGCTGCTGCCGTGAGGTGCAGGGTGAGCGCCCTCGATTCGAGTTGCGACACCACCTGGGCCAGCAAGCCGAGGTTTGCGTCGGTGATGCCCAGGGTAAACGTTGAGTCGGCGTCTACCTGCACGGTCAGGCTCTCGGTCACCGGCGCCAGGCCTACAAAGGCCAGCAGCGAGTTGGCCGAGGCGAAATGGCGCACGCCGGTGGCGGTTTTCGACAGTATGAATGTGCCGCCTATGGTCCAGTGCTGCCTGTCGTTGATGAGTATGGTGGCCCGGGCAACGTCTTGCCCGTATTCGCCATAGGCCGTAAGGCTCACGTCGTAGTAGCCGTCGGCAGCATAGGTGTGCATAGGGTTGGCGGCAGAGCTCGTGGTGCCGTCGCCGAAGTCCCACTCGTAGCGCACGGCTTTGTCTGACGACTGGTTCAGAAACTGCACCCTGCCCAGCAGCTTGTCGTAGGAGAAGCGTGCGTAGAGCCCGTCTTCAGACAGCTGGCTTACATATATGTAACCGCTGCGCACGGCCACGGCTTCAATGGTGCCGTCGGCATTGTTGACCACACCATGCGTCAGCTTTACCGCATGATTGCGGTTTGTGGTGGCCGTGTCGGGTATGCTTACCATCACGTCGAACACCTTGCCGTTGGTGCCGCTGAACTCGGTGGTGCCCGTCAGTTCAATGCGGTAAGAGCCGTCGGCCAGTGCCGTCGCCTTGACGTCGTGGCCCGATGCGCGTCCAGACAGTCGCACGTCGGCCGTGTTGACGGTGAATCCGCGGGGGAACGTCATGTCGACCGACATGCCCGTGACGGGTGTGGGGTTTTCAAGGTAGACTGGATAGGCCACTGTTTGGCCCCTGAAAGCGTTTTCTGTCATTCCGTAGATGTTGACGCTGCCGCCCGACTGGCCCGGTTCGCCCGGGTTGTCGGGGTTGTAATCGTAGCGGTAATGGGCAATGAGCGTGGCCTCGGAGTCGGGCATGACAAAGTTGAGGCTGCTGTTTGTCGATATGGTGTCGCCGTCGGCAGTCCAGCATACAAACGTGTACCAATCGTTTGCGTAGGCTCGCAGGCTGATGTTGGCGCCGGCCCGGAACCCATTGCCGCTCGACAGGTTGAAGTAACCGCTGCCGTGGGGTTCGGCCACAAGGTTGAGCCTGTGCATCAGATGCGGTTCAGAGGGCTCGCCGGGATTGTCGGGCGAGTATGTGAAATGGGCCACAAGGTTAGGGTCGCCGGCCTTCATCACATACCTGAATGTGCTTGAGGTAGATATCACCTCGCCGTTTTCCGTCCAATGGTCAAACTTGAAGTCGCTCTTGGCGTAGGCCTGTAGGTTGATTGTGGTTCCGACTTCAAAGCGCGCCCCGTTGCCAATGTTCAAGCTGCCGCCGTCGGACGGGCTTGCCGACAGGCGCAGGGTGGAGTATTCGGGCATGTTGGGCTCTGGCGGTTCTGCCGGGCTCTGAGGGTCGTAGTCGTAGCGGGCCACGAGCCTGGCGTCGCGGGCGGGCATGGTGTAGGCAAACGACGCCGACGTGGAGACCACGTAGCCGTCTTCCTCCCATGCCACAAACCTGAAGTTGCTCTTGTTGTAGGCCCTCAGCGAAACCTTCGTGCCTGGCGAATGGCTCGACTTGGAGCCAATGTTGAAACTGCCGCCTTCGGCCGGTATGGCTTGCAGGGTCAGCGTGTGGTTTACGCCTGGCTCCGGGGGGTTGGTGGGGTTGTATTGCCCTTTCATGCCGACACTGGCGAGCAGTGTCAGCATGAAAAGGATTAGTCTGTAACCTCTCATATAGAAAGATATTATGGGGTTGTCAATATACTATCGTTTTTTGTGTGCGGCCATTTATGCCGACCACGTAGATGCCTGCCGGCAAATTGATGCGCAGCGGGGTGGTGCCAAGCTTTCCGCTATGCAGGGTGCGTCCGTCGGCAGCCCATATACTTACGGCAGCGCCGGCCTCGCCGCTTACGCAGATGTAGCCTTCGGCGCCAGTCACAGCGGCTTCTGTGCCGCCTGGGGCGCCGTCGATGGCTGTTGGCGTCTGTCCGGTCGGTTCAAACGAGAGCTCGAAGCGGTTGAAGTCGGTGCCATCGGTGGCGCCGGAATAGAACGAATAGCCGTTGGAGCTTATGTCGGCTGTTGTGCCGAGCAGCTTGTCGTGCAGAAGGGCGGTGCCGTCGGCGCGCGTTACGCTGATGGTGTAGAAGCCGGCCTTGGCTGCCTTGTAGCCCATGGCCACAGTGGCGCCGGCGGCCACGGGGCGCTCGTTGATGGCGTAGGTGTTGCCATCGGCATCGGCTGTCATTACCTGCGGTACGTCGGCATTGATGCTCATGAACTTCGAGGCGTCGCACCCACGTTCGTAGCCGGGCTGTGCGTTGGGATTTACAACCACTCGCGTCTGGTCGCTGTAAGTGCCGTCGGTGATGGCTATGTCGAACAGATGGCGAGACGCGCCAGCCGTCGGGGCTATCCGGGGCGATGCCGCCTTGACCACGATTTCAGAGCTAAGTTGGCGCCCCTCCTTATGGAATATGATGTTGTCTACGGCCTCAGGCTTTTGCACGAAGAACGCCTGCATGGGCCTCAGTGCATACTTGTCGTCGACAATCGAGTAAGCCCTGTATGTGTTGTCGGCCCATACGGTTATCGGGGCGGTGAAGTCCATGTAGTAGATGTCGAAATATGCCGGATATGGATTGCCCACATAGTTCCATCCGGCGTTGGCCGTCGAGGTGGCTTCGAAGGCAGACAGAGGCATGGTCACGTCGGTGGTGGCAAACACTTGCGGGTGGGCGCCGGCATCGGCCGGCAGTGTGATGGTGCCGTTGGCGTTGCACTGGAAGATATAGCCCTGCCCGGCGCGGAGCGTGTCGGTGTCAACGTTCTTCCAGCTGTTGCCTGTGCCGTTGGTGGCACGGGCGGCTCCGTCGTAATAGCGGAACACAAACGATGCGTTGGCGCTGTGGGTCACCTTGTCGAGGGCCACGTCGTGGAGCGGGGTAATGAAGTACCAACGGCTGTATTCTACATTAAAATATGTGTTGACGCTGTCGGCGGTGAAGTCGGCGCAGTCGTTTACCAATAGGCCGGGGTTGGTCTCGCTGACGAAGAAATTCATCTGTGCCGTTTCCATAGGGGCATTGCCGCCCACGGTGAATTTGCCGCCATAGTAGAGGTCGATGTCGGGTTTGCCGTCCATGCGGCGGTTGTTGGTGAGCGAGAGGGCGCTCGTTATCTTCCAGTAGCCCACGTCTTCGCCTTCCAGGATTGAGCCAAACTGATACCAATAAGTGTCGAGCTTGTAGTTGACCACTGCAAACGAGGGCACGATGAGCGTCATGTTGCCCTTCGACGCCCCGTCTTGGAATGGGTCGTTGGATATTGACGGCGGTGTGGCCGACTTGCATACAACAGTCTCAACGGCAGGGCAGTCTTCGAAGTTCCTGTCGTAACTGCCTATGTATGAAGGCAGTTCGATGTATTTCAGGTTGTTGCAATATCGGAATGCTCGATATCCTAAGTTTGTCATTTTTACCGGCAGGCAAACAGAGTCGACGCCACTGTACTGGAAAGCATAGTCTTCTATGGTTTTGACCCCATCGGGGAATTCAACATGGCGCAGTGATTTCGTTTCGTAGAATGCTTCGTTTCTTATTGCGATAAGCTGTTTGGGCAGGTGAAGATCGGTGAGTTTGGTGCAACTTCTGCAGGTGTATCTATTGATGGAATTCAAAGCGTCGGAGAAGTGGAGCCTGTAAAGCGACGTGCATCCCTCGAATGTGCTTGCACTGTTATATACATTATTGCCTTCCGATGTCAGTTCGGTCACTGTATTTGGCATGATGAACTCTGTGAGCGACGTGCATCGGTAGAATGCCCGGTCGCCTATGGTCTGTAGCTGTGACCCCTCTGCAAACGTTATTTCCTTGAGGTCTGTCTCTGCAAAGGCGTAGCGTCCTATCGACCTGACGGTGGCCGGTATCTCTATGGTGTTTATTTTTGTGCCCCTGTAAGCATACTCCCCTATTGAGGTTGCGCCCTCCGGCAGGTCGGTGCGTATGAGGTTGCGCAGGCCGTTGAAGGCGTTGTCGGGAACAGCATCAAACTTGGCCTCGGCCAGGTCTATCCATACTAAATTCTTCATTTGCTTGATGTTGGCCCAGTCTGTCGAGTTGATTGTGCCGCTCACCTTGAGCAAACGCACGTCGCCCAGGGTGTTGACCACATACAGCACCTCGACGCCAAGCGAGCCGGGTGTGGTGACGTTGATGTCGATGACGTCGGATGTGAGCTCCATCTTGCGTAGTTTGCTGTAATAAGTGTTTGTGGAATTGGATACAGTGTCAATCCATTGCACGGTGTATGTCCCCGGTTCGAGCAGCATGGTGTATTGGCTCCAGCCAGTCTGGTTGTTTTGTGAGAACACTTGCTTGCCGTTGACGTTGAAGTTGAGATAGTGGTATAGGTTGGAGCTCGTGGAGTTGTCTATTCGGTGTACATACTTGTCAAACACAAACATAGATGTCTTGCCTATGGTGAACGTGCCCGTGAGGCATGACGAAGAGTTGTTTTTCTTTACGTTGCCGTTTTGTATGTAGCCGTCCTCTATTGTCCAAGGGTTGTCTTCGTCGTTGGTGAAAGTGATGGGCTCCGAATTGTCTTTGAGCACTACCGACAGAGAGTCGGCCCCGGCCTTTGTTACGACATGCAGATTGTAAGACGCCGAAGCAGCAGCATGCTCTTCTGTCTCGCCGACTCTGGCAGTGATGACGGTGGTGCCGGGGCCTACGAGCGTTACCATGCCGGTGGTCTGTTCGACGGTGGCTACGTCTTTGTCGCTTGACGAGTAGGCTACCTTTGCCGATTCAGGGCAAGTGAGGGTGGGGGCTGTAAATGGCTCGCCTATGGTGGCCGTGGCCTCATTCCGGCTGAAGCCCAGCTGCGGCTTGGGCTTGCCACCGCCGTCTTCGTAGGTTATGCTTATGCTGCCAATTGGAACATTGCCGCTGGAAACGGTAGGATAAATGAACACCGTGTCGGCCGAGCCCGTCCAGACACCATCGGCAAATGTACCGTTCGGAATTGACAGGTTGTCAGTATTGAGGCTCTTGCCTTCTATTGCTACGCGGCTTATGAGCTTGCCGGCGTCAACGCTTATGGCAATGCTCGAATTGGCATATAGCCGCAATTCGTTGCCGGAGTCGTTTCCCCACCAGCGCGTCCTTCCGGAGAGGGTGATGTTTACTTCTCCGTTGATGCACTCGGCGGGGTCGGCATTATATGCCGCACCATTGTCGTTGGTGCTGAGCGGCAGGCCGTAGGCTTCGTCGCCCGTGAAATCGAACGTGATAGTTGTCTCTGCTTTCATGCCGGTGCAGACTGCCATCAGCATGCACAGCAATGCAAGTTGTAATGTCTTTCTCATAATTATGGTGCTTTATAGTTTGTTTCCGAAAAGGTGAAAAGGCTGGCATGGCACAGGAACAAGCGTGGCGCATCCTATGCCTGAAGCGGACGCTTGGGGCCATGACTGACCTGCCGCCATAATGGTATCCATTGCCATGGATGCCATCAACGTTAATGTTGCAGTCTTTCCTTCCTATCAAAATTCTTAAAAGTTCTATTTATTATTTCCCAATTGTATCGTATGTATGTAATCTCTGATATGATTGTAATCCATTTTCCCTGAATAATCAGCAATGCTGCGGGCATTGCTTGGTGCACGAAAGTGCATGTCGACGATGTGTGTATGATTTGTGATGCGGCTCTCCTGCCGCCATGAAATGTTCTTAATCCCTGCAAATATAGTTATATTTTTCTATGAATTCAGAGTAAACATGCAAAATGTTTGTCGACTAAATAAAAATTAACATTTGTCGGCGCTGTGGGGATTGGGTGGTGTTGAGGCTTGCAACGGTCGGTAATTTGCATTAAGTGGAAGGCCGCGCCACTACATGTGGCGCGGCCTTCGTCGTGTGTGGGTATGCTGGTCAGGCTTTCACTTTTTATTTAAACAGTCGTCTATCATCTGCCTAAGCACATGGTAGTGGCCCTTGGTGGCAGCGTCTGAGCTGCGGGCTGCCGTGAGGCGTTCGTACAGATTGCGCAACATACTGTAGTAGTAGACTTTGGTGTTGTCCGGTGCCGAGTCGTACCAATGTGTGGCTTCGGTAACAAACGTGGTCTGAATGTTGCGGCGGTAGGAGCCTACGGCTTTGCCCGTGGCTGTCTCACGAAACGCAATAGTTGTCAAGTCCTTTATGTATTCCTCTGGCTTGTAAGCATTGTCTGCGTACGAATACTTGGCAATGTTGCCTATCTTCGTTGGCGAGAGCAGGTCGGTGACGGCCCTTCTGCCCAAGGGCATTATCAACTCGATTGGCGCGCTGCTGATTCGGCTCACGTAGCTTTCGGCTATGAGCCATGCCGGCTCTGTGAGCACGTTGCGGTCGATGTAGTCGAGCGCGGCCTTTTGTTCGGCCTTGGTCTGCGGGGTGTAGACAGCCCCGGGCTCCTCGATGCTCTTGTATGTGGTGTAAATGCCGCCGATGTTGCGCAGCACATGGCCCTCGTAGCGCATGAATTGGTTGACGACAGCCTGGTGGATGTCGTTGAGGTTGTCGTTGAGGTCGCCTTCTTCAGCAGTCCACTGCGGCAGCGCCTTGACAATTCTCTTCAGGTTCTTTATGCCGTATTCGCTTGCACGGACGGCGTTGTCGCCCAAGTCTTCGCTTTGGGCGCGCGGGTCGTTGTCGTAGCCTTCGCCACCAAACCAATAGCGGCGGCCTTTCTTGAGCTGCTCAATGGTTTTGCGGTTTAGCACGAGGCGGTCTTCCTCTTCGTCTTTAGTGTCGAATATTGGTTTGTAACCCCACTCAATGGCCCATTTGTCGTAGTCGTTGATGCGGGGAAACAGGCCCGCGCGGCCTATGTTGTCTTCGGGTTGCGCCACGTAGTTGAAGCGGGCGTAGTCCATTATCGACGCCGTGTGGCCGTGTCTCTCAACCCATTCTTTGTTGCGCAGGCTGTCAACGGGAGTAGCGTTGCTGGCTCCCATGTTGTGGCGCAAGCCGAGCGTGTGGCCAATCTCGTGCGAACTGACAAAGCGTATGAGCTGCCCCATGAGCTCGTCGTCGAAAGTCATCTTGCGCGCCGTGCTGTCCGAGCAGCCAGCCTGAATCATGTACCAGTCGTGAACCAGCTTCATCACGTTGTGGTACCAGCCCACATGGCTCTCAAGTATTTCGCCGCTGCGCGGGTCGTTGACGTGTGGGCCGTAGGCGTTGCTGATGGGTGAGGCAAGGTAACGGATGACAGAAAAGCGTGCATCCTCCATGCTCATGGTCGAATCGTCGGGCCATTCCTTGGCCGTGATTGCATTTTTGAAACCGGCCTGCTCGAAGGCGGCGTTCCAGTCGTTGACGCCTTGTATGAGGTAGGGGCGCCATTGCTTGGGTGTGGCGGGGTCGATGTAGTATACAATCTGTTTCTTCGGCTCCACCAGTTCGCCACGTTTCATCTTCTCTATGTCTTCGTCGCGTGGCTCAAGGCGCCAGCGGCAGATGAACCTTTTGCGCTTCACGCTCTGCTGGTCGTCGGTGTAAGGCTCGAAGTAGTTGACGAAGTATCCTACGCGCGGGTCAAACAGGCGCTTGCGCATGGGGTCTTTGGGGAGCATTACAAACGACGTGTTCATCTCGAACGTGACCACTCCGGCAGTCTGTCCGGCCGGCGAGGTGCCGTTTTCTTTGCTGTTGTATGTGCGTATGGTCTTTACCTCGGTGTTGATGGGGTATGTGTTTATTGCCTTGATAAACGAGCGGTCGGTGTTCATGGCACTCAGGCCCAGGCGCTTCTTTGTGTTGTTGTCTATGCCTACGGCAATGTTTTCTTTGTTGAACAGTCGGCTTATCTCAACTTTGTAAGATGCGTTCTTGGCCGAATCTCGTTTTGTCGATTCTATCTTGAATGACTCTACAATGGGGTCTTGGGCACTTGCCTTCACGGCGCGGGCAATTGACTGGGTGCTGTCGGCGGCAGAGAGGTATATCAGTGACCTCAGCAACAGGTTGCCGTTATTGGCGTTCTCCCAGTAAAAAGTCTGTTCGTTTACTTCTTCTCCGCCATATAAGCCTATGCCGGAAGGAGTGGAAACATAGCGTGTTATTGCCAGGAACGGACGGCCCATTAGTGAGTCGGGCACTAAGAGAAACCACTTGTCGCCTTCTTTCTGCACGCTGAAAAGCCCTTGGGTTACCGGGGCTTCTTTCTTTTCTGTTTTGTCGTCCTTCTTCTTTTTCTTCTTGGCCTCGGCTGGCTGGCCAAGTATCATGGCCATGGCCATGAGGAATATCACTCTTTTCATGCTTTTGTTTGTTTCGTCTTTTGTTGTTCTATATATTCGATAAGTCCGTCGCACGCGTCTTCCAATAGCTCTATCACCAGTTCGAAGCCATTGTCGCCGCCATAATACGGGTCGGGAACAGATTGTATGCCGGGATGCTCACGCAAGAATTGAGACATGCGTACCACCTTCTGGCGCTCTGTTTCGGTGGATGCCTTGGAAACGATGGCTGAATGGTTTTCGGCATCCATGGTCACAATATAATCAAACCGGTTGAAGTCTTTCTCGTTGAACTGTCGCGCTCTGCTGTCGAAGGTGTAGCCGTGGGCTGCCCCGTGTCGGCGCATCCTTATGTCGGGCAATTGTCCTACGTGCCAATTGCCTATGCCGGCAGAGTCGACTAAGTATTTGTCTGATAGTCCGCGGTCTTCGAGTTTTTTCTTCATTATGCCTTCGGCAGCAGGAGATCGGCAGATGTTGCCCAGGCAAATGAACAGGATGGATTCTGGTTTTGTCTTTGTTTTGAGTTCGGTCATATTTATTTATGCATATGTTTAAGGTGCAAAGTTAATAAAAATGAATGGGAATGTGTCTGTTTTGATTATCAAAATGCATATCATTATTTGTGCGTCAGAGGCATGTTGCATTCAAAACGTATGTGTTTTTCGGCAAATGGATGTTGTCGGTTGATATGATGCATAGTTGGTTGGGCTTGCAAGCGGGTGGATGTATGTGGGCGCCTCCACTTCCGCTATTGGCAAGGCATGATGGAATGAACATATAAACCAAAACAAGCACATAATGAAAAATATAGAGATAGTTGTCAACGGCAAGGCGTACCCATGCAGGCAGACCATGGGCGCCATGCTCCGCTTCAAGCGCGAGACGGGCAAGGAGGTCACCGAGATGTCTGGTGGCTTGTCCGACGCGTGCGCCTACCTGTATTGCTGCACCGTGTCGGCGTGCAAGGCCGACGGCGTGGAGTTCTCCATGTCGCTGATGGAGTTTGCCGACAGCATTGCGCCCGACGACGTCGGGGGTTGGGTTGAGGCTGTGAACGCCACGGCGGCCAACGCCCCCGGGGATGACGGCGACGGTGAAAAAAAAAGTTAGGCATACTTGAATTGTTGGGCGTGGCCGTTGGCAACATCGGCCTGCCCTACAATGACTTTTGCAGGCTCACGCCCGAGGAGTTCGGCCATGTCTACGAGGCATACAGCAGTCAGCGCGACGCCGACCGCAAGGACAGCTGGGAGCGCGCCCGCCTCATGACCACGATAATGATACAGCCGCACCTTAAAAAGAAACTGACGCCGCAACAGCTGTTGCCGCTACCGTGGGATGCGCAACGGGCTCACAAGGCCAACAATCTGCAGCCCACGGCCGCCGAGAGCAAGGAAAGGTTTGAGGAGATGCTGAGAAGAACGGGGGAAGGATAAGACGAGGTGGAGTTACTTATATTTTTCCGGGTTTATTTTTCTGTCCAGTTCGTTGTCTGAAGCCTTTAAAAAGGCAATGAAACAAACTGAGAAAAAGAATATTGGTAAGCTGTCATTAATGAAACCAGAGGGTATTATGGCCACAAATGAAATTATTGAGATAAGTAACGGAGTATAGGAGAATTCTTTCTTTGGTGTCTTGCCGTCATCAACAATCTCGCAGCTGATTTCAATCTTGATTTCCTTTGGCTTGTTTGTAACCTCAACCTTTGGCTTGTTGGTAATTTCTTTCTTCTCCATGTCAATTCAGTGTTTAGGTTTTTGCAAATATACAAATTAATTGCGTAAAAGTGGCATTAAATCGTTAAAAGTATGAGCAAAGAAATAAAATTTAACGTTCGGCTAAACGTTGACGGCAAGGAGCAACTTGTAACCGCCGCAATGTCAGCAGAAGAACTGGGTAGAAACCTTGAAGAGGCGAAAGGCAAAGCGGGGCAAGTGCGTGATGCTTTGGTGACGTTTACACAGTCTGTTCAAAAAATGCAATATCTTGCCAATGCCGTCTCTCAGGTTACAGACCTGCTAAATGCCCTTACGGCAGACAGCCGCAAGTTTGACGACGCCATGAAAGCGGCCAACACCATGGCGGGAAAGAATGCCGAGGGTTTTGGCAGGCTCAAAGACCAAGTGGCGGAGCTGGGCAAGGCAATCCCCCTGACGCGCGACCAGCTGGCCAACGGCCTCTACCAAGTAATCAGCAACGGCGTGCCCGAAGACAACTGGATAGAGTACTTGGAGAAGTCGGCCAAGGCGTCGGTCGGCGGCATTGCCGACGTGGGCGAGGTGGTCAAAGTTACTTCTACGCTCATCAAGAACTACGGCAAGGACTGGAGCGACGCCGGGAGCATACAAGACAAGATACAGCTTGCCGCCAAGAACGGCGTAACATCGTTTGAGCAGCTGGCGCAAGCCCTGCCGCGCGTAGGCGGCAACGCCGCCACCTTGGGCGTGGAGCTGGATGAGCTTCTGGCCACCTTTGCCACGCTTACGGGGGTGAGCGGCAACACCAGCGAAGTGGCAACGCAGATGGCGGCTGTGTTCACTGCGCTTGTCAAGCCGTCGAGCGAGGCCGCCGACATGGCAGAGAAGATGGGCATCACGTTCAACGCGGCATCCATCAAGGCCGCAGGCGGGCTTCAAAGTTTCCTTGAGCAGCTCGACAAGAGCGTAAAGACCTACGCGCGCTCAAGCGGCATGCTTGAGCAGGAGGTTTACGGCAAGCTGTTTGGGTCGGCCGAGAGCTTGCGCGCCATAGGGCCGCTGACGGGCAATCTCGCCGAGACGTTTGCCAAGAACACCGAATCAATGAAAAACAGCGCGGGCACCATAGAAGACGCTTTCGGGCAGATGGCCGACACGGGTGAAGCGCGGCTGCAGCGTATGAAGAATGCGTTTAGTGGCCTAACCGATTGGATTGCGGATGGGGTCAGCGGCATACAGCCGGTGTTGGCTTTCTCGTCTCAATTAGGTATGACCTTTGTCTCTGTGGCTACACTCTACAAAGGACTAAAGGGGCTTAACATCGCTTTGATAGTGGCCAAGGTGCGCGCAAAGGCGTTGAGTGGCGCGATGCTGCTTTGCGGCCTCAGCGGCACGCGGGCGGCGGCGGGCGTAAGGGTGCTGGGCGCGGCATTGAAGACAGGCGCATATTCGGCCACGGCCCTCAAGATAGCCCTGAAGGGGCTTATGATAACCACCGTGGTGGGCGTGGCCGTGGTGGCATTGACATCGCTGCTGGAGCACCTTGTGGGCAAGATGGGCGAGGCATCGGATAAAGCCAACGAGCTCAGCGAGGCCGAAGACGCCTACAAGAGCGCGGCGGCAAACGCAAAGGTGGAGATAGACAAGGAAACCAGGTCGCTGGCCGACCTCATCAAGGCCAAGAAGGACACTGCCGACGCGGTGGGCCACCTCAACGACACCTACGGCGACTTGTTCGGCCGCCACAAGACTGCGGCTGAATGGTATGACGTGCTTACAAGCAAAAGCCGGGCCTACGTCAAGCAAATTGGGTATGAGGCACAGGCAAAGGTGCTGGCTACAAAGCTGGCGGAAAAGCAAATCGAGCTCGAAGGCAATTTCGCCAAGCGCCGCGAGCTGTGGGCGAAAGGAAAGGCGCGTAAGGTTACGTATAACCCATTGACCAAGAGCTATGACACACAGCAGGATTCCAAGGAATATGCCGACCTGAAGGACAGCGCAAGGGGGTTGATACCCGAGATACAGGAATTGCAGCAGCAACTGGATATTGTGCATGTCAAGATGGGGGAGCTTCGCGGGGAGATGGCTGTCGGCGTTGGCGGCGAGGCGTTGACAATAGACAAGATGGACTGGCAGCAAGTGGCAGACGCCATAGCAAAGACGGAGCAGAAGCTGAAACTTACGACCGACACCAAAGAGATAGCAAAGCTAAAGGCATACAACGAGCAGTTGCACGAGCGCAAAAAGGCACTCGACCGGCTGACGGGGCTCGGCACCGGCGGGCACGCCACCCCCAAGTCCGCGCCACAGCCAACGAAAGCCGCCCCGGCCGCCGAGGGCAGCATGGACTGGTACGAGCAGCGGCTGGCTGAATTGCGCAAGCAGCTGCGCGCCGCCGCCGACGAGGAGACGGCAAGGGCCCTGCAGGCCGACTACAAGGCCACAGAGCAGGAATATGCCGACTTGAAGGTGAGCATAGGCGTTGAGGCTCCCGACAAGGCCGAGACAGACACCGCGCTCGACAAGCTGCGCGACGAGCTCAGGGCCGCACAGCGCGAGTTTGACGACGCCGTGACCGTAGAGGCCAAGGTTGAGGCGTCGGCCAAGGCAGACGACATACAGGCCCGCATCGACGAGGCCACGCGCGGGCAGCTGACCATCGGGGCCGATGTGGAGCCGTCGTACATAGCCAAGGGCAGCGCCGCCGACCTCCGCCAGAGCTACCAGAACGCGCAGGCCCGCGCCACCCGCATACAGCAAGACTACGAGATAGGGCTGATAGGCAAGGACAAGGCCCTTGCAGACATAGCGGAGATAAACCTCGAGCTTGAGAAACTTGGCGACAATGGCATGAAGCCCATAGAGATAGGCGTGATGGGCGAAGACGCAGACAAGGCCGGCGAGAGCCTGAAGGAGGCCACCGCCGCCATAGGCTCCATGGGGCAGGCCCTCTCGGGGCTTGGCGGGGCCATTGAGATGCCCGAGCTCAACATAGCGGGCACGGTGGCTCAGGCCGTGGCCACCATGGCGCTGGGCTATGCCAAGGCCACCTCTGAGGCGGGCAAGGCGAGCCCGTGGGAGTGGGTGGCCTTTGCGGCCACGGGCCTGGCGCAGCTCACGGCCATGATAGCGAGCGTGAGGCAGGCCACGGCCTTTGCCACGGGCGGCATAGTGGGCGGCGGCTCGCCGTCGGGCGACAGGAAGTTCGTGCGCGTGAACAGCGGCGAGATGATACTCAACAAGACCCAGCAGGCGCGCCTGTTCGGCTTGGTGAGCGGCAGCCTCAGGTGCCTGCCATCGGCCGAGGCGCGCCCCACGGTCGCCATGGGCGACATATCCGGCATCGTAGAGCCCGCCGTGACCAATGTGAACGTAAGCCTGGGCCTCGACGCCCGCAAGATGGTCCGGGTGATTCATGAGACGAAGACGGTGGCCGGAAAGAGCGGCCGCAAGTACAGTTGAACACCAAAAGCAAATTCAGATGAAGATACACGGAAGTTTCATCAACCGGCTTGGCGACACGGTGGCCGTAGAGATAACCACCCGCACCGGCGGCGCGGCCGACATGGAGATAGGCACCGAGGAGGCCGGGCTGTGGTTTGACGCCGATGCCCCGGTGGCCATCAGGGCCGAGGCCAACGGCACCGACGACGTGCTGCTGCGCCACTCGTGCACCATACGGCTGCTCTCGCGCAGTTTCGTGCCCTCGCTGTTCTGCGCGTCGTGCCTCGACGCCGTGGCCATGGTGAGCAGCAATGGCCGCTGTGTGTTCGCGGGCTACATAGAGCCCATGGCCTACTCGCAGCCGTTTGCCGAGGCCCTCGACACGCTTGAGATAAACTGCATCGACGCGCTCTCAGCCCTGCAGTATTTCCGCTACGGCGGCGCGGGCTCGCCGGACGTATCGTTCGAGGCCCTGAAACGGGCCGCGCGGCAGCGCAGTTTCGCCCATGTCATAAAGGCCGCCATCGGGGGCGTCGCGGCGGGCTTGGGCGGGGGCGTGCGCCTGCTCTACGACGGCAGCCGGGCCATTGGCTCCGACACAGGGGCGGGCGTGCTCTCGCGGCTGGCGGTGAGCGAGCTGCTGTTCCTGGGCGACACCGAGGACGACGCCTGGGGCATGGACGAAGTGGTAAGCGAGACGCTGCGATACCTCGACCTGCACATGGTGCAGCAGGGCACCGACTTCCTCGTCTTCTCGTGGCAGACGCTGAAGACGGGCGGCGGCGAGCGCACCATCGCATGGCACGACCTCGGCGGCGGCAGCCCGCTGGCCACCACCCACCGCACCCACGCCATCACCGCCGCCACGGCGTGGGGCACGTCGGCGCAGGTGAGCATAGGCGAGGTGTTCAGCCAGGTGCTGCTCACGTGCAAGACCACCGGCGACGGGCGCATCATAGAGAGCCCGCTCGACAGCAAGGCGATGGCCCCCGCATACCCCCGCCGCCAGAAGTACATGACCACCTACAGGAGCGGGGGCGAGGGCTCGACGGCGCTCACGGCCTTCCGCGCCATGCTCATGGGCAAGGGCACAGAATACGACGCGGCCAAGGTGACGGAGTGGTACGTGCAGGTGATGGACGCGCCCTCCTGGACTTTCTACACCTACGACGGCGGCCGCTCCGACATGATGGGGCTCACGGCCGACGGCCGCCACCAGGAGCGCGTGGCCCAGCGGCTGGGCCGCGCGCCCGGGGCCGCGCTGCTGTCGGTAGGGCAGTGCGCCGTCGACGTGGCTGGCAAGGACAACTCGCCCACGTCGCCCTCCATGTCGGCGTGGCTGGTGCTGAGCACCCCGCTGTCGAGCCCCGGCGTCACTGGCGAGGCCCGGGCGGCCGCCGACATGTCGCTCGCGCTGCGGGCGTGCGTGCCCATGGCCGAGTATGCGGGCAACGTGGGCGGTGGCGCGTTCTCTCCGTCCGACGACGCCGTGACCAACTACATTGTGATAACGGGCCGGGTGACGCTGGTGCCCCGGCGTTCGGTGCCCGAGTGGGGCACGCTGCAGGAGGGCATCGACAGGTTCAGCCCTCAGGGCCCTGCATACCCCGACGCCTGGAAAGCCCGCTGGATGGGCAAGACCGTGGGCGGCTCTTACTTCACGCGCCGCTTCTGGGCGGCGGAGACCCCGGCCGACGAGCCCGCCGACGACCCGGGCGGCGCCTACGGCTTCTACCCGTGCGACGAGGCTTGCGGCAAGCTCTACGAGTTCCGCTACAGCTCCATAGGTCAGAGCAAGGACAACATATCGAAGGTGGGCGTGCTGTGCTGCATGCTCACCATCGGCGGAAAGTGCCTGGTGGAGAAAGGCGGCACAGGGCAGCCGGGCGACTTCGAGTGGCGCGACTACCGTCCGCGCGAGGCGTGCGGCAGCGACGAGGAGTATTACCGCCAGTCGTTCACCATAGGCATCGACCCGAAGATAGGCGACAGGCTGATAGGGTCGGAGTTCAGCGTGCAGGACAACAACTTCAGCCTGGGCATCGACGCGCGCGGCACGTGCATCCCCATGAGGCGCTCCGACGGGCTCAACGGCTCGGTGCGCTTCACCATACTCGGCCCTGTGAACACTATGTGGAAGGACACGCGCGTGAGCCGCGAGCCCGACTTCTGGCACCACACCGAGTGGGCCGAGAGCAGCGTTTGCCTGCTGGCCCACACTTCGGCCATTGTGGTTAAGGACTTGGAGATAAGGGTTGAGAGCGACGCCCGCGGCGGCACCACCGCCGACGGCGACATAGTGTACATGAGCGGGGCGCGGGGCGGGTTTGCAAACCGCAAGGACGACGTGGAGCTGCGCATACACTCGGCCCTGACGGCCCGCGAGTGCGAGGAGATGGGCGTGGCCAACGGCGCGCTGCTCTCGGTGGCTGTTGACACGGCCACGGGCGTGGGGGCCACCACCTTGCGCGACGTGGCCACCGGGCGCGAGGGCAAGCCCGAGCAGCTGTATGTAGACGCTTGCCACGAGGAGAACAGCGAGCCGCGCCTGCTGCTGGAGCAGGAGGTGGACGACGCTGGCTGCACGGCCTCGATGTTCGACCGCTACGTGCACCCGGCCATAGGCAGCGAAATGTATGTGCTCGGCATAGACCGCGACCTGATGGGCGCCACGGCCGGGCTGAAACTGAAATCGATGAGCCAATGATAGACGTAAAGACCATAATCAAGCCCAAGGGGGCGGCCAACGGCGCTGCGCCCACGGGGGCGGCACAGGCGGGCAGGGCGGTGCGAACAGCCGACGAGGCACTGCACGCCGCGCACGCCGACCGCGCAGGAAAGGCCGGCCGGGCAGACAGCGCTGCCTACGCCGACAAGGCTGGCGACGCACAGACGGCGCGGTGGGCGGCCGTGGCCGACGCCGTGACCGACGGCGTGCGCGACGAGTTCCTCAGCAGCAAGGCCGACGACGCGGCCGAGGGCGTGATAACCTTCCTTAAGGGGCTGCTGCTGGGCGACGGCACGCGCGGCATCGACGCCGACGGCAACGCCACGCTGGGCGGCGTGACGGCCGAGGCTGCCGACATTGCCCGTGCGGCCATACGGCGCATGACGTCGGACGTGGCCTTTGAGCGGCTGGCCACCTTTGCCCGTGGGCTCGTGGCCACCATGATTGAAAGCCCCGGCTATGAGGCGGGGTCAAGGGGCTTCGGGCTGCACAAGACCGAGGGCGGCCGCTACCGCCTGGAGGTAGACGAGCTGATGGTGCGCGTAAAGGCGATGTTCGACGAGCTGGAGGTGCGCCGCCTGTCGTACAGCGGCGGTTGCATGGTGCTCAGCGCGGCGGCCTCGCGAATATGCCGCGTCAGGCCTCTGCGCCACGGCGAGGGGGCCGGGCCCTATGCCTGGCGGTGCTACTTTGCCAAGGACGACGGCACCATGCGCACGCGCAACTGGTGGCGCGTGGGCGACCAGGCCAAGTGCCAGACGATGAACATCGACGGGCCCGAGGCGGCCCGGGCGCGCCTGCTGGCACTCGGCGACCGCCCCGTGTCGGCCGACGGCGACGGCACGCCGCTGGGCTGGCGCGCGCCGCGCACGGGCAACGCGGGCAACCGCTACTACTGGCGGCTGGTGACGGCCGTGGGCACGGAGACGCTTGACGACGGGCGCGAATACGACTGGGTGGAGCTGTCCAACGAGAGGGCGGTGACGCTGGCAGGCGCCGACGGCGGGGCGGTGGATTGCGTGGGCTACGACACCACCTTCGACGGTGGCGACGCCGACGGCATGAAATGGCACGCCGACGCCAACGACGCGCCCATGGCGGGCGACGAGATAGTGCAGCAGGGCAGCCAGACCGACCCCGGGCGGCAGCACCTGATACTGCTTTCGGCCGTGGGCGAGCGCGCCCCCTCGATAGAGGAGTATGCCGGCGTGGGCCGCTCAGACGGCCCCGGGCCCTACAGCCTGACGGGCCGCTGCATGACGTCGATGTCGCCTCGCTCGGGCAACATGTTCCGTGCGCGCCGCTTCGAGATAGAGACCGACGGCGGGTCGGTGCGCGTGCCGTGCCACCGTGGCGCGTGGCAGGCGGGCATCCATTACTCCTACTACGACCAGGTGGGCCACGCGGGCGGCCTGTGGCTGTGCGTGGCCCCGGGCGGCACCGAGAGTGAGCCCGGCCACGGCGGCGGGTGGGAGCAGCAGGTGGCCCCGGGCAAGGACGGCACGCCCGGCCGCGACGGGGCCGACAACGCCGTGAGGGCATGGCTCTCGCCGGTGAGCCTCGTGGCCACGGAGACCGCCCCGGGCGTGTTCGAGCTGTCGGAGAGCGTCCTGGCGCTCAACGTGGTGCGCGGCACCGGCGATGACATCACGGGCGAGTGCCGCGTGGTGTCGGCGCGGGGCATGGGGTGCACGGCGTCAGTAGACGGCGTCGACACAGTGGAGGTGACCGGCGCGACGGGCGACGGCGGCACCATTGCCGTGGTGGCGGGCGTGGCACTGCCCGGGGGCGGGGTGGTGGAGTGCCGGGCCGACTATGCCATAAACCGCCTGGGCACGTTCCGCGAGACGATAGAGAACGACGTGAAGCGTCAGGTGGCGCAGCGCGAGTTTGCATATTCCGACGCCTACGGGAGGCAGCACACCGTGGCGGGCATGTCGGCGGTGGCCCAGAGCGCCGAGCAGGTGAGGCAGGAGGTGTGGCGGCGTCAGCCCGCGGGCAGCGTGGTGGCCAACGGCACGTTTGCCGACGGGCTGGAGCGGTGGAGCGTCGAGGGCGGCGTCGTGGCCGCTTGGTGGCAGGGCGTGCCCTGTGCGAGGCTCGCGCCCGCCGGTGCGGCCACGGCCCTGCACCAGTCGGCCGCCGACATGGCTTGCGACTGGGGCTCGCTGGGCATTGGCAAGGACGGCGTGCCGCTGAGGGCGCGCGTGTCCATGCGCGTGGCCACAGATGGCGGCTGCCGCCTGCGCGTAGGGTTGGAAGGCTCGGGCGTGGATGTCGAGGCCGTGGATGTCGAGGCCGGCGGGTGGCGCACGGTAGCCATTGGCGGCACGGGCGGGGTGGCCTTGCGCCGTGCCCCGGGCGAGCTCGTGGTGGCATTGGAGCGGGGCGAGTGCCGCGTGACCGACATACAGGTGGTGCCCGACGTGGCCGTGATGGTGGGCACGAGGCTCACGCAGACAGCCGACGGCATAGCCATGCTCGTTGGCGGCATGGCCAAAGGGCTGCAAGCCACCGGCATCGACATAGCCAACCGTAAGGTGACCGTGACGGCCGACAGCTTCATGGTGATGAACAACAGGGGCGAGGCCACGGCGGCCGTCGACGCCGACGGCAACCTTGTGGCGGGAAGCCTGAAGGCGGGCGGCAAGGCTGGCGGGGCTGCGAGCGTGGCCATGGGCATCGACGGCGAGGGCAAGCCCTACCTTGTGGGCACCAACGCCCGTGGCGAGGTGGTTTGGCGGCTCGACGGCAACGGCTACGTGAACTCCACGCCCGACGTTGCCATGGCCGTGGCGGGCGGCAGGGCATACTTTGCCAACCGCATGGATGGCGGCTACGACATACGCTATGAGGTTGGGGTGCGCGTCACCAACAGGCAGCTGGCGCAGGTGACGTTCGCCCCCGGCGGCCATCTGGGCTGCTACATCCAGAAGTCGCGCACGGAGCAGTCGGCGTGGGTGGCCTTAGCCCAAAAGGAGGCCGTGGCGATAGCCTCGGGGGCGTCGGGCGTGGTGACATTCTCGGGGGCATCCACCGTGGGGGGCTCCCGGGGGGCGGCCCCCGCCGTTCCGTTCGGCAACGGCGACACGCTCGACGTGAGGCTCTGTTACAAGGGAGAGGGCCGTGGCGTGGGCCTGGTGACGTGCGGGCTGGAGGCATGAAAAATTAGAAATCAGAAATGAAAAATAAAACGGCAATGGGGGAATGCTTATGACTGACGATGAGATTCGCGTATACGTTGAGGGCCGTATAAAAGCCCTTACCGACGGTATGGTAGACATTGCGCGGCTTCCGCAGGCAGAGCCCGACGCAGGCACCACGCTCCCGTTCGTAAAGGATGAGCGGTTGGTTGGCGCGCCTGTGGCACGGCTTGGCCCCGGCGAAGACGGCGCCCTGACCATCGCCGAGATAGACGAGGCCACCAAATATTAGGTTTTAAGTTTTAAGTATTAAGTATTAACGTTTGACTCTTGACTATTAATTTTTTACTTTTAATTTATTTGTTATGGGAAAGTATCTGGACAAGGAAGGTGTAAAGCACCTTTGGGGAAAAATCAAGGCATTGGTAGACAATGCCAAACGTGACGCCATCAACGCGGCAAGGTACACACTGCCGGCCGCTAACGGCTCGACGCTCGGCGGCGTGAAGAGCGGCGGCGACGTGACGATAACGGGCGGTGTGGTTAGCGTTAACGACGACAGCCACAACCACGTGATAGGCAACGTAGACGGCCTCCAGGCGGCCCTCGACGCCAAGGCCCCGACGGCCAGCCCCACGCTCACCGGCACGCCCAAGGCCCCGACGGCCACGGCCGGCACCAACACCACGCAGATAGCCACCACCGCCTTTGTGCAGTCGGCCATAGGCGGGCTTAAAAAGGGGTTGCCCGGCGGCGTGGCCTCGCTCGACAGCTCAGGCAAGGTGCCCGCGGCGCAACTGCCGGGCTTTGTGGACGACATGCTGGAGTTTGCCGGTACGGTGAGCGGCGTGACCGTGGAGGCGAACTTCACCTTGAACGCAGGTGCCGTGGTGGTGTTCAACAAGACGACGGGGAGTTTCGTTGCCAAGGCCACACAGGCCGGCAAGGTGACCTACCACACAGACTGGGGGAACCTGGATGGTTACCCTGACTCCGAGCAATACAGCGACGAGTGGGTCGTTTTAAATGGCAATCATTACGGGCGCAAGGCCGAGGCGGGAAAGATATATGTCGACGTGCTTAGCAACAAGACATACCGTTGGAGCGGTAGCGGCCTGACCGAGATTAGCGCGAGCCTGGCGCTGGGCGAGACCAGCTCGACGGCATATCCCGGCGACAAGGGCAAGGCGGCCTACGCCCACGCCATGGCCAAGGGCAATGGGTTTGGCACCAACCTGTGGAAGTTTGCTACCAACGCCGAGGGCCACGTGATATCGGCCGCGCTGGTTACCAAGGAAGACATAACCAAGCTGGGCATCCCCGCCACAGACACTCGCTACGGCCTGGCAACGGCGGCGGCAAACGGACTGATGAGCAAGGAGGACAAGGCCAAGCTGGACGGCATCATGAAGTCGGACACCGTGCCCGCAATAGAGCTTATAGACGTCAACAACATGGACGCACTAAGCTTTCCGCAAGTGATAGATGGGACTAAGAGTGCCGTGTACAGGGTAAGGAATAATGGCAAAATAATCGGAACTCTTGAAATGTGGGTATCGTTTGGGGGCAGATATTTTACACAAAGGCTCTTAGGTGATATACCCGCAACGAGTGATGTCGCTGAAGATTTGCTGACTTACAGAATCTTTCCGGGGCTGAGGCCATTGCCTAGTGCCTCGCCGATGCAAGACGCACCGGGTTACTTCTCAATGTTCCGGGTCTGGGGCATAAATGTAGGTGGAGGCTCACTGTTCCCCCAAAACAACTGGAGCCCGTGGTATGACGAGCACCAGTTCCTCACCCGCAATTTCTACACGAGGGACGAGGCCATGACCACGGCCGACATTGATGAGGCCACCAAATCTTGAGTTTCAAGCTTCAACGTTCAACTCTTAGCTTTCAATTCTTGGCATGGGAAAGTATTTGGACAGGGAAGGTGTGAGGCACCTTTGGAAGAAGGCCGTGGGCATGTTCGCCACGAAAGCCACGGCCACCACGTCGGCGGCCGGCCTGATGTCGGCGGAAGACAAGCAGCGCGTCAACGCCGCGCTGCTGTCGCTGGAGCTCCCGGCTGGGGCCGACCTCAACACCATGGTCACGCCCGGCCATTACTACGGGCGTCGGGCCGACGTGGCAAACGCCCCGGCGGGCTTGTCGGGCACCCATTTCGGCATGGCCGTAGTGAGGCTCGGCCCTCCTTCTGTAGCCACGGCCACGGTTCTGCAGGTTGTCAGGGCCGCCAACAAGTATGTGATGGGCACCGTTTACTACCGCGAGGTGGCCTACAACACTTCGCCAGGCAAGTGGTACAAGGTGGACATGTCGAAGATATCGGCAATAGCAACAACTTAAATGTAATTGCATGGAACTGACTACGATAATGGAGATGGCCGCCTCGGCGATAACGGCGGTGGGCGGATGGGAGGCGGTGAGGTACATGCTAAACCGCAAGACCAACCGGCGCAAGGAAGAGGCCGAGGCCGACAACGTTGAGTTTGGCGTGCTGCGTGACGCCATGCTGTTCTTGCAGACGCAACTGAAGGAGAAGGAGCAGCGGTTTGCGGAGCAGAACGAGGTGGTGAGGAGGCTCAATGCCGACGTGCTCGAGGCGACCCGCCAGAAGGCGCAACTGGAGCTGGAGCTGCACCGATACAGGTGCGTGGTGAGGAACTGCGCTCACAGAGACCCGCAAAACGGCTATTAGCAATCCATGGTTCTTGACTCTTAATTCTTAATCTTTAACTTATGCGTAAGATAAACGAGATAATAGTGCATTGCACGGCCACGCCCGAGGGCAAGGACTTCAGCGTGGCAGACATTGACAGGTGGCACAGGGCGCGCGGCTTTGACGGCATAGGCTACCACTACGTGGTCTGCCGTGACGGCAGCGTACACAAGGGGCGCGACGTGGCCAAGAGCGGCGCCCACTGCAAGGGGCACAACGCTGGCAGCATAGGCGTTTGCTACGTGGGCGGCATGACCGCCGACGGGAAGACGCCCAAGGACACCCGCACGGAGGCGCAGAGGGCCGCTCTGCGCGCTTTGGTGGAGCGGCTGAGGCGTGAGCACCCGGGGGCAAGCGTTCACGGGCACAACGAGTATTCAAGCAAGGCGTGCCCCTGCTTCAACGTACAAACGGAGCTGTAGCCTATGAGACTGTTGGCATTGATGGCGTGCGCCCTGCTGATGGCGGGGTGCGCCACTACAAGGAATGAGGCCTACCGGGCGCGGCATGATGTTACACACACCGCCGCGCACCGTCATGACAGCACGATGAGAACGGCAACGCTGCGCGACAGCGTATATTTCCGCGACAGCATCAGCATAGTGCAGAAGGGCGACACCGTCACCAAGTATGTTGAGCGAACCCGATACAGGCTGTCGGCACGGGCCGACACCGTTTTTCGCTACCGCCTGCGCACCGACACACTGGTGGTGGTACGCTCCGACAGCGTCGTTGTGCATCGGCCCGTACATGCCGGAAAGCGGCTGCGGTGGTATGACAACTGCTTTGCATATATCGGCCGCCTGTGCTGCATCGCGGCCATCCTGTGGGCGATTTTCATTTACCTGAGGCGGAAAGCCTGATTCCTTTTTTCATGGCCGGAACCGCACCAACCCGCGAGGGCCGGTGCGGTTCCGGCTTATCCCACAGTGCTCAATACGTATTCTATCAGCTTGAAGTTGGCCTCGTTTATGGCGGTGAAGTCCTTTTTTATGTAGAGGTCTGTGATTTTCATTGACGGCTCTACGTGGTTGAGCATGTCGTTGACTACGTACTTGCTAATCCCCACGTTGTTTACGGCGATTGTCGCCATGGAGTGGCGTGCGGCGTAAAACTGCAAGCCTTCTATGCCAAGCTCCGCGCCTATTTCCTTGAGCCCGATATTTACCGCCCTGTTGAAGTCGCTCGCAGACGAATATCTCTTGTGGAAGTTGAACACGCGCATCCTTCCGCCCCTGTATTTTTCCACGAGTGCCTTTATGCATGGATGCACGCGCACGGATATTTCGGCATTGTCGGCCCTCCGGTCTTTCGTCTTTGTCCTTTCGTACGTGATGTATTCCCCGTCGTAATCAGTGGCGTTGAACAAGTCCACCGAGTTCATGCCCATGAGGAAGAACGAAAGCACGAAACAGTCCTTTGCCATGTCACGGCGGCACACGTCGCCTTTGCGTGTAGCGCTGTTTAGGTATGGCAGCATCATTATGCTTGTTATTTCGTCGACAGTCAGCGCTCGCTTTTCAGCCACGTTTTGCCTTGGCGGGGTGTACTTTTTCAAAGAGTGCTTGATTACAATCACGCCGTTGTCCTCATCGTTGTAATAATCGCGCGCGTCGTTGAACATCTTGGCGATGCAGTTGGTGTACAGCGACCGCGCGCGCATTTTCCCTGCAAGTGAATCCTCAAATGCTTTCATGCTGTTTGCCGTGATGTCGGAAAACAGCACGTCGTCCTTCTTGAGGAACGCCTTCAGCGCGTTTACCGCCGTCTGGTAGTTCTTGCAGCCCTTTATCTTCGTTTCCGAAATCCATTTGTCGGCGTAAGCCGTGAACGTCATGTTGTTATCATACTTTTTCGTGAGCTGCTTTGCAAGCTCATCGATGTTCCAGTCGTTAAACTCCAGGTTAAGGGCGGTCGCCCGTTGCCGGTATGTCCTTATCAGCTCTTCCCCATGGTCTAATATCTGTGCGTTCTTGATTTTGAACGATGGCGTCAGGTCTTTCTTTGATGCGGTCATGGAAGTAGGCAGGAACTTTCTTTTGCGCTTGTATACCATCTGCACGAATACCGCCCATGTCTTGTCGGCTTTCATCTTTTCTTTTCGTACCATCAATTTAAAGGTAATCATAGGCTTTTGTTGTTTGGGTGCAACATAGGTGCAACAATTTCATTTATTAGTGGGTTTTTCCGGGTCAGTCCGAAAAGCCGGTTGCAATCCTTGCTATAATCGTGTAAAAACATTAT
>OJQN01000041.1_pt1 | contig 76053 bp, 70 predicted proteins | sample 1598881 | NCBI WGS metagenome assembly OJQN01 (sample SAMN03922512, study PRJEB24848) | human gut metagenome | isolation source: stool sample | host: Homo sapiens | place: Germany | collected 2010-02
TGATAGCTTTTCACCGTTCTACAGTCAAGAGGAAAATCACTCCACCGCATGCTCTGAAAATTATACAATAGTCTTGTGATAAGGAAATGACACAAAATTCCGATCACAAGACTATTTTCATATAGGTTCGAACGTTCGAACCCCACACACAAGGAGGACAAAAAAATGGAATCAATTTCGGTAGCAGTAATCAAAAAAGTAAATTCTTTTCCCGGTGTTCAGCTTCAAGAAGTGAACGTAATCGACTACACGGGCGTTGAGGGCTTCACATTCTTTACCGACTATGACAATTACCCCACCACAACACCTTGCGTTCTTATTCACTTACCGAACGATGATTTGGTGTCTTGCCCTATTGATAAAGTGGCGTTTATTGCCATTAACAAAGATTCAGACGAAACAGCAGAAAGACATAAACTCAAGGAACGTTGCAAGGCTTTTTGCATGAGACAGATTGACGAGCATAAGCTTGATCCGTCCGACATTAAAGTTTTTTATGGCATTTGCGGTTATGCCCCCAGTTTAACCATTTTAGAGGTGCGGCAAATCGTTGACGATCTTAGAGAATACGCTAACAACCAGTAAGGAGGACAAGCACAATGAGTACAGCAACCATAGAGAAGAAACCCACAACACAGACCCCGGCAAAGGCAAAGACCACCAGAAAAAAGGCTGTTGCCGCTCCTATGAACCCTCCCACTGCCCCGGCGGTGGAGGACACCAACAAGGCAGAAGTAGAAGCCAAAAAGGCACAGGAAGCAAAGGATATTGAAACTCTCAAGGAAGCTAAAAAGCGTAATGCATCTATCAGTAAGTCATTGTGCAATGTTCAGAGTTCCTTTACCCGGATCGCTTTCGACCTCTACTGGATGTATTCAACGTCCGCTTTCAGTCTGTTGGGCTATAAGAATATTTACGATTGCGCCGCTAAAGAACACGGCATTGCACGTGGAACGTGTAGCGATTTTATCCACATTGTAGAACGTTTTGCAAGGCGTGACGATGCCGGGAACGTTCTGGAAGAGATTCGCCCGGAACTGAAAGATTATCAGAGTAGTAAGCTTATAGCCTTGTTGGGTGTGACGGATACCCAGTTGACGGAGTTTTCTGTTGATATGTCTGTCCGTGACATCAAGAAGAAAGTAAAAGAACTTCACGGTGAAGCACAGGACGAAGCACAGGACGAAACCGCAGAATCTGATACTTCCAATGGCAAAGAGATTATCGACACCACAGCACAGGAGGTAAACAGTCAGACTCTTGTTACGTTCCACAACATGGAGGAATACAACAAGTATCTTGATGGTCTCAATGATCTGATCGAAAAGGCTTTAAAAAGCAAGAATTTTGAAGCCGACCACAAGCGCATTGAGATTGTGGTCAAATGGTAGCCCATAGCCTTTCCCCGGTTGGTCTGGCGGTGCTTAAGGATATTATGTCTTGCGCCGCTGATCTGGGGAGTGGCTACACCCCGGAAACATTGCGCCCGGTGCTTAACCGTATGGTTGCACTTTCCCGGAAAATGAACCAGTTACATAATGACGGTATTCTGACAGAGTGTGAATACGTCCCTCTCAATGTCACGCTTCTGGTTCTTGGTATTAACAGCATGAACCGCCTTTCCCGTATGTAGGCGTTCAGCATACAATAAATAACATTGCATCCATGGGGCAGACCGCCCCATGCGTAAAGAAAGAAGAGGTAAAAATCATGAAATTAGCAACCCAGTTTAAAGCCACATTGGTAGCAATCGAAGAAAAGAGCATGACCGGAAGCAACAACAAGTATTATCAGCTTGCAGTTTTGCAGGGATCGGAAGCTACAAGCCTGTCTTGTACAGAGGATGTCTATAAGCAGAACAAGGAACTTTTTAAGGAGTACGTTTTCGGTATGCAGATCAGTGAATATGAGGGAAAGAAAACTCTGCGTGTGACTGGTATCTATGATCTCCCCGGAACTGCTACCGCCCCCGGTACTGCCGCCGCTGATCCCGGCAAGGATAAGGACAAGAAGTAAGCCGCCCAAAACATCCGGGTCTAGGGAGTAAAGAGAAGCAAAAACGGTATCCCTTGTGCGCGCCCGTGTGCCGCCACTGTGAACTATGCCTTGAAATCCTCTCCCCGTTATGTTCTCCGGTGTGATGCCCGGTTAGTCTCCCTACAGACTGCCGGGCAAGTGTGAAGTGAAAAACGCCGGGAGTGTTCGAACGTTCGAACTTACCCATTTACCTTGTATGTGCGCTAGTACCCAGAAGAAACGAACGTGGATACATTCCCGGCTTTTTCTATATAGGATGGTAAACACTATGGGACTTATTTTTTTTCTTGATCGGCGTGGCGATTGTAGTAGTTGATTTTTTACTTGGCGATCCTATTGATTGGTGGATGGTAATACTTTCGTTTCTTGCCTCTTTTTTGTCTCTTGTAACATTCAGCGACGTGTGGAACGACTAACCATTAACAAATCCGCCCTTGATCTTTTGCATCTTGCCGGGATGTGGGCGCACTATCCCACCTCCCGGCGCAAAAAGATGTTAATAGCCCTTACGAAGCCCCCAGACAGCCACAGTGCAGACCATAGCTAAACAACTACCGTCTGCCGCCACCCGCCTTTCTTTGTTGGTGATGCCCTTGCCCTTAAAAACTACGCCATTTGCGTTCCCTGTGGCAAGGGTGAAGCCCGGAGGGTTCAGCCCGACCATGAGCAATTATATCTTTACCAGTTCCCAGATCAAGCGCTTTTGCCCTTGACCTTTCGTCCCCTTGGGAGGGGGCAAGGGGACGCCATAGAAAAACTCAAAAAGTGTACTTTGCTTTTTGTAAGTTTTTCATGGGAGGGGTTCGGAATGGTACACAAAGTACCACCCCCGTACCCATGTAACAGCAACACATGACCCAACAACCAAAAAATAATATGGGGTGCGAATGTATTATGCAAACAAGAGCAGTACGCACAATGATATATGAAAGCTACTTGCTTACGGGTTCAATTCCCGTCACACCCCCTAAAGTTCGAACGTTCGAACTTTACCCCGGTAATTTCAGCAAGCTGATTTTATAAACAAAAAACATTATAGATAACTGAGTCCAGAGCGCAGACGTGCGTATTTGGCATTATCTATAAGAAAGGAGAAAAATTATGCCCGGTTTAACAATCCTTGCGGCGGCAGAAGCCGCTCCCACTTTCGATACTGCTATCGTTACTACTCTGATCTCTGTATGTAAGTCTATCATGGGTCTGTTCGGAGAGTATCCGCTGAACATTCTGTTAACTGTGTCCGTAGCTTGTGCATGCTTCGGCCTGTTCGGAGTTGCAAAGCGTTCCGTATAACCCGGATCACGGTAACACAAGAGGGATGTAGAGCGATCTACACCCTTCTTTTTTCAATTCACACAAGGAGAAATGGCATGGTTATATTACTTAAGTCTATCTATGTGCTATTCGTCTTTCTGGTATTTCTGGTCAATTTCTGCATTGACGAGGAATCAAGATTTTTACACCCGTTAATAACCGCCGCCGATATTATTTTCATAGTTTTCAGTGTTCTTGCGATTGTATACGGGTTTTATTCACACCTTACATAAAGGAGGAAAAACATGAAACAAAAAACAATCAATCAAAATAAACTGCAAACAATCCTCTGCATCATGGCCTTAACGCTTGGCGTTTTGGTCTCTGCTGTGCTGTTCAGTGTAACCCCGGTTCATGCTGAGGAATCTGTGTCGTGTTTTGTAACTTCAAACAGTGGCACTTATGATATTCACGGACAATACACTGATTCTAAAAATAATATATGCGAGTATGATTATCATTGTGTATTGGATGATACTAGTAGATTTTATGGTCTTGTAAGACTTCCGTCAACGTCCGGGGATATAAAACTTAATAATTATTATTTAGCCGCTTATGTTATCGGTAGTAACGAACAAGCATGTGCTTACTATGACTATAATGAGTATCCACATTATTTTACAGAACACGGTGATTATCAGTCGAATCTGAAATATTATAATTGTCAAGGTCTACATCATTATTATTCCAGTATCGGTACTAGTAATTATCAATTAACTTCACACAATATGGCCGGACTTAATTTCCGGGATAAAGCTTCGGATAAAATAACAAATGATAGTTTTGTTCACGATATTTCTTTTGATGATTTCCCTTTACCTGTTTTTGATTCTTATAAATCTATGACTAATTATTGTTTAACTGGTGATAAATCCGGCGTTGTAAGTGAACCGCAATTACCCAACACCACAGACGAAGCATACACTTATACCGGCTTTTCTATCAACGGCAAAACAGCCCGGTGGACTGGCACAACGGAGCGATCCTACCTCAAAAATCAAGAGGTTGAGGAATACACGACAATTACTTACGCATGGGCTACCACCACAGAACCGGACAATATCGGAGAATTTCAGACCTATAACGGAGAGTTTCCCACAAGTGACAAGCAGTTAAAACTCCCGTGGTCGGATATGGAAAGTGGCAAGGTAGATTTTCAATTCATCCGACAAGTAAACGTTGTGCCGTGTTACCGTGTACCGGGTGCATTTTACCACGGGCAAGCCGTGAAGATATTTTTCAATTCAGACGGAACAGTTGACAAGATAAAACAAGTTACAATTCCCTCTGATTCAGAAGTTATTGGTAATGATATTTCACTTATTGGTTTTAGATATGATAACTCGTTTCATGCAGAATGGGTTGACGTTTGGTCAAATGGTGCAAACAAATCTGCTTTTGATCTCTCCGGTAGTCAATACCTTTCGTTGGGTATCAAAGCTATTTATTATGACGGATCAAAAATAGATATAGATTTTTATTCACTGAATAGAAAAGACCTTACATGGAATAAGACATTTTCAGATTTTAAAGAGAATAATGGTTCACCTATAAAAAGTTTGTACTTCACCCCTTACGCAAAAACTGGGGTAAATAACCCGTGGAATAAAGGTAATTCTATTGTAGTTACTTTTGATAAAAACGGCACTCCGTCCTCTTCATTCGATACTGGTGACGATGGCACGGTACACCTTGACGATTTTAAATTAACGGGCGTTGTCTGGAATAAACCAGTTGTTCAAAGTGGAACTATAACATGGACTGGAACGACCCCAAATAGTGATTTACTTTTTATTCCTGATTCCGACACTTTAGTAGTTGCCACCTATCCCCGGTATGATTCCGATATGAATACATCATACGAAACATGGAGTACAACCACAATCGGAAAAGGATCTATGAAAGTTAATGTTGACTATCTTATAGACTATTACAAAAATAGTGAATTGGCTTGGGATGGTGAAATGTGGCTTACACCTTGTTATAAAAAAGGTAGTGTTTTATATATGGGTGAACCCGTTATCATAAATTGTTTAAAAGGTACAGTAAGCGACATTGTAGTTGATGAAGATAGCGGAAAAGCCGATCTTGTTGATAAGACTGAGCAAAACAAGTCTGATGCTGATTCAATTCTAAACGTTGGCAATCAGTTCTATTCTATCATTAACGGATTAGTCGGCTCATTGCAACAACTACCGACTCTTTTAACTGCGATTTTTGGCTTTCTCCCCAGTTCAATTATAAATCTGATTTCTGCTTCACTTGCTGTCATTATTATTTGCCGTATTCTAGGGAGGTAGCTATGCATATTCTGAAAGCCTTTATAGATTTATGTTTCGGCATTTTAAACATCCAGATTGATTTATTCGGCTATGCCTTTACGCTTTATTCAGTTTTCCTATACTGTACTATCGGCGGTTTGCTGTTGTATCTCATTTGCAGATTATGGGAATAGTTTTTCGATCACTTCCATAATAACCGCACCTTTACACACAAAAATGATTATTGCCGCAATGAATTTTACAAGAATGTAGATTCCTATAATCATTACCCAAAAATGTATTTTATCTAATACGGACAATATTGCATCTACTCTACTGTCGGTTTTGTCATCATTATACCGTGTCAGGTTGATGTAATCGTTTTTTTGTAATGGTTCAGAACTTTCGTTCTCTGTATCTTCCATATAGGTATATATAGCATTGTTTTCTTTTTCATCACGATATTTTGCGTAAGCATAACCGCAAACAATTATAAGTAAAGCAACCCCTAAAATAATCAACGTATTCATTTGTAACCCCTCCTGTGTGTTTTTCTCAATTCTAACACACGGGAACGTTTTTCACAAGAAAGGACAAAACATGAATGAAAACTATGAAATTCAAAACGATATGTCGGAAACTGTACAAGTCGATTCTCTCAACTCTGGTACTGATGATAACGGACTTTATACCGCTGATGGTGATTCTTCTTTTATCCTGTCTGGCGATCTGCTCCCCGGAAGAACTGACGCAGACGTTGACACGTTGCAACCCGGAAGTGATACAGAACTATCTGACACTACAACAGGCGATAACACCCTTTCGGTCTCTTCTGGTGACGTGGTTGGTTCTGAACACGTTTATATCCGTTTATCAGATCTGGAAGCCTATCAAGCGGACACTATGGAAAATCAGACTGATTATTCCGATGCTCTGGGCGGCATTGAAGCAAAAATTGATGATCTGAATTACAATGTTACAGCCCTGTTATTCTTCATCGTGTTCGCATGGTGCTATGAACGTATCAAGAACGCCGTCCGATCCTTTAACGGTGTAGGTCTCAAATAGGAGGAAACAAACATGGAAAGCCTTATTCAATTTATTATAGGTGATGCAACAACATTTACCCCGGCTTGTATGGTCGGTCTGATCGTCTTTTGTGCGATCCTTGAATGTATCGGTTCACTTGCTTATAACATTATGAAAGCCGGGAGGTGATTAGTTTGGTATATCTGGTACTGTTAGCATTTATTGTAATGATGTATTTTAGTGTATGTTTCCGCATTGCCGTATTACATCCGTTTGCAACGGTTTTTAATTTTATAAAGGATATCCCGGATTACATCATCCACAAGAAATGGCGCAATCTGAAAACAGGAAAACTGATTTGTTATGTAGGGTTGTTCGGTAAAGGAAAAACGCTCTCCGCTGTGCATAAGGTAACAAGACTGTACAAGAAGTATAACAACAAAGTTGTCTATGATGATCTCCGGAGGAAATGGGTCACCCAGAGAGTGAACATTATTTCAAACGTGGATTTGATCGGCACGCCCTATACGCCTTTTGTCTCCTTGCGTCAGATCGTAGATGTTGCCGAAACTGTCCGGGCATATGATGAACAACACGATACATTGACTTGTACTCTTGTTCTGGGAGACGAATTTTCAGTACAGCTTAACAGCCGCACTTTCAAGACAAACATTGATCCCTTGTTTCTCAATGCTTTGCTGACGTGCCGCCACAACCACATCAGCTTGTATTACACTTCACAGCGGTTTAACCACGTAGACGCATTGTTGCGACAAGTGACAAGCCGGGTTATATCTTGCGACAAACAGTGGCGATTTTTGGTGCATAGGGAATACGATGCCTACCAGTTGGAATACGCCACAGACCCTACGCTTGTACGCCCTTTACGCCGGTTCGGTTGGTTCGTAAAAGATAAAGATTATCATGCTTATGATACACTGGCTTGCGTGGACAACCTTTCGAAAGACTGTAAGGCCGGGAACATGATCCCGGAATCAGAAATTATCATGTTACAGAACAATACGCCTTCCGATATGGATGCCGTTACTACACCGTCAAAGAAGTACACCAGAGCGCAGAAGAAAGCACAGAAGTAAGGGGAAACGGTGCGCCGTGGTAAGCGTTGCGCACGGCGCACCGTTCGAACGTTCGAACATTTCACACACCACACACAAGGAGAAAAAAACAATGTTTCAATATATGCATTATCTGTTTAACGAAACAGAGATCAGATTCTATAGAAAATACAAACTATTTCCAGACGAATTATTTCAACAACTTCAAAATCTGGGTTTCTCCAGAGAATCATTCAAACCCATTCAGAAAGAAATGGACAGATTATTCCTGTTACAAAAAGAAGAAAGTACATGGACAAAAGCAGACTGCGACCCGTTCACCGGGTCGCCTACTTGACAATAGCAACACTTTAACGCCACCTTGTAAAAATTTTCTTGGAGTGTTGAAATATGGAATCAGTCTATAATTGTCGGCGTTACCAATATGAGACCGGGGAACACATCACTTTTTACCACCATGCAATAAATACTGGAAAAGAAAAACCAGAGGACAGCTTGCTAAACAAGACCCACGATACAAGTGACCGCACCCCGGAAGCCGAAAAACACGCTATGACGGTTTCTGCATCCAGAGCAAAAAATAACGTATACAGAATTGCAAGGTCAAATAAATGGGATTGGTTCATCACTCTGACATTTGACCGTAAAAAAGTAGACGCTTCCGATTATGATTTAGTTGTTCAGCGGCTTAACGACTTTCTGTGGCATATTAAAGAGCGCAAGTGCTCCGATATGAAATACCTTATAGTCCCAGAACTGCACGCAGATAAGGAACACTATCATTTCCATGGTCTGTTGGCAAACGTGGACAACCTTACCTTTAAAGCTTGGAAAGTAGACCACAGGAAAAAGCAGATCATCTACAATATAACAGACTGGTCTTACGGCTTCACCACAGCCACCAAAGTTCTGGACACTGGCAGAGTAAGCAGTTATATCACAAAGTACATCACGAAAAGCGTTGATGATCACTTGAAAGAAAAACGCCGCTACTACTACAGTCGTAACTGCCATATCGCAGAGGAAGAACACTTTCTTCTCGATGAAGAGGACTTTCGCAAAATCTACGCAGACCGTATTGTATATGTAAAAACTGTAGATATACCGCAAGCAAACCAACAAATAACCTACTATGAACTAAAGTATTAAACAGATCACCCCGGACAGCCACAAGGAAGCTTTACTCCCCTTGAGGGGTTGGGGGTGATCCAATCTCACCTCTGTCAATTTTCAGCAAGTCCCCCCACATTTGCCAAAAAAATTGAACACGGAGAGTCCAGAGAACTGTCTGTTCTCTGGAAGCCGCCGCCCACCACAAGCCGCATACAAGGCCATATACCCCGGACAGCTACAGAACAAGCTATCCCTCACTACCGCCGCCAAAAAGCCCCACCAGAGAAGCTACAGAGGGTCAAGGCACAGCCCCAGAGATACCACCCTCCTTGACGCTCTGGGGCTTGCTCTGGTACGGTTGAATATAGGCAGACTGCCGCCAGAGAGGGAGGAAACTTATGGCCAAAAATATGTCTTACAGTGATCGACTGAAAATTGAAATATATTTAAAGGACGGCAAAACCCAAAGAGAAATAGCAAGGCTGATGAACCGGCATTATAACACAATCAATTATGAGATAAAGAGAGGGCGCACGAAACTGCGTGACGGTCAGACATGGCTTGAATACGACTACTATAGTGCGGAGATCGGACAGCAGAAACACGACCGCCACGCCGAAAGTAAAGGACGTGATCTCAAGATCGGCAACGACTACGATTTTGTAAAGCACGTAGAACACTGTATTATTGACTTAAAATATAGCCCCTATGCCACTTTGCAAGCCGCTAAAGGCAAGTACCGCACGGAGGTGTGCGTTACTACGCTGTACCACTATATCGACCGTGGCTTGTTTCTGAATGTAACTAACAAGGACTTGCCGTGGTGCAGAGACACGCCGAAACAGGATTACAAGCAAGTGCGCCCCTCCTACAAGAATTTAAAAGGAAGATCCATAGAAGAACGTCCGCATGAAATCAAGAAGCGTAAGGCCGCCGGGCACTGGGAACTCGACACCGTTGTTGGTGGACAAGGAAAAAGCAGTAATTGTTTGCTTGTTTTCACAGAGCGTAAACACCGTGATGAAATTATTATGCCGATACCAGACAAGACCGGAAATGCTGTTGCCCGTGCCCTTGACGATCTGGAATGTGCCTATGGTTCTGATAAGTTCCGGGAGATATTCCAGACGATCACTTGTGACAATGGTACGGAATTTCTCGATCAGCAAGCACTTGAAAAGTCTGTAAACGGCGGTGAACCCAGAACGACAATATATTACTGTCACCCTCACAACCCCGGAGAGCGTGGAAGCAATGAGAACCAGAATCGCATGATTCGCCGTTGGTTTCCTAAAGGCTGTGACTTTGCGGATGTTACCCCGGAACAGATCGCAGAGGTGCAAGAGTGGTTGAACAATTACCCCCGGCGTATGTTTGACGGTAAGTCATCCAACGAAATGAAAGCAATGTAAAAAGTTCGAACGTTCGAACAAACAAGCTTTTAAAAAGGGGGTGGTTTTTGGTGACAGTCGGCAAGCAATTTGAGAAGAATTTTGCAATGATTTGTTTTTTGTTGTCCCCCTCAGGGGGAAAACGGAAAACGCACTTTTCATTGCAAAATTCTGAACGCCCTTTTTGCTTGCCGACTGTCACCCATTCCCCTCCCGTTTCCGCAATCATGGCTTTAAATATCATGTATAGACAAAAAAAGACAGACGGCAACCGCCCCCGGCTACCGTCTGTTTCTGTTGCCTTTTTGTGCATATTGCACAATCCATTGTTTATGATCCGTGTTGTTGGATTGTGCAATATGCTGAAATTAACGATATTTCAAAGAAAATCACAAAATATTATTGACATTTACACTCCACCGCATGCTCTTTCAGGAAATCCAGCCAGATAGGAATATACTGTGCCTTCAGGTGCACCCCGTCGTAAGTATAGGAAGCCACCATCCCTCCGGTCTCATCGCAGATCAGCGGATTCACATCCAGAAAAAATATCTTCTGATCATCCGCCAGCTTTGCGATTTCTGCATTTCTGGCTTCGATTCCTTCGTTGGTGATATAGTCCCCCTGTTCGGAGCGTTCCGTTGTTACTTTCATGATGGCCTGCAGATAGATCACCGCATCCGGCTGCAGTTCCTGCAAATGCTGAACCGCTTCCCCATAGGCCTTCATAAAAGATTCCACCGTACCGGTACCCATTTCGTTGATACCGATCATCAGATAGATCTTGGCAAACTGCTTCTCCGACAAGGCTTCCTCCACCATGATCTTTTTCTTCTGTCCAGGCACCGATACAATGGCACTGTCGAACATCTTGTAGACTGTCAGTCCGGTGGAAGCATAAAACGTGGATGTCTCCTCCAGTCCGCCGTACTCATACATGCCTACCGTCCGGGAATCCCCGATAAATACCGCATCATCAAAATAACTGTCATCCACCGTGTGATAGACCACTTCCTGCGGTATCTCTTCCACAGGAACCGTCGCGGCGGGATCCTGCGTCTCTGTTCCGGTGGTCTCCGGCATTGCGGCCTCTTCTCCCGTAGCTGGACTCTGCACCGTCCCCATCGTCTGATCCGTCTGGTTCCCGTCACTCACTGTATCTCCGGTCTTTACGTTTTCCCCCGGCACATTGCCGGATACGGATCCCGTTGCATCACTCTGTTCCCCGGATATTCCCGGCCATTTTCCTTCCACCAGCTGCTCCGCCAGAAGCACTCCTTTCGTATAGGTCTCCTGCAGCGGTTCCGTATATACCTGCCAGTTATCCGTCCAGGTAAAGAATACAATTCCCGCCAGCAAAAGACATCCCAAAAAGGAGTATTTATGCAATTTTTCCTTCATTTTCGACCAAATATTTTTATTTTCTGCATGATTCATTGCATAATGACCTTTTCCTAAAAGCTAAAATACATAAAAGGATTATTTCCTTCTAATAAAAGTCTCCAGATGCAATACCAGAAGAGCCCCGACAGAAGCACCTTCACCGGCAGCTTATCCTGCCACTTATGGTACAGCTTCTCAATGACCGGTGTGCAGGCCAGTCCGGAGACCAGAAGCAGTCCTCCATAGGTACTGAGTGCCTTCCAGGCATCCTCGTAACCGCCGCTGAAGCCCGGTACCAGCCACAGCATCTTATCCAGATAGACCTGTAACTGTGACAGGTCCGTGATAGCAAAGCACATCCAGCTCATTGGGATGACCAGCCACAGATAAATGTGCGGCAATACCTTCATTTTATGTACAAATTTTAATCTGCCCAACTGCCGTTCCAGTACGATGCAGATCCAGAGCAGTCCGCCCCAGCAGAAGAAGTTCCAGCCGGCACCATGCCAGAAAGCGGTCAGCATCCATACCACCAGGAGGTTAAAAATCGTGCGAAGCTCTCCCTGTCTGCTGCCGCCTAACGGAATATACACATATCGGCAGAACCACTGTCCCAACGTCATATGCCATCTGCGGTAAAAATCCCGGACACTTCTGGCCATATAGGGTCTGCGGAAGTTGGCCGGCAGTTCGATCCCCATCATCCGGCCCAGTCCCATGGCCATCAGGGAATAGCCCCAGAAATCAAAATAGATCTCCATGGAATAGGCGATGGCTGCCAGCCATGCTAACGGTGTCGAGATGCTTTCAAATCCGGTCACCTGCACCTCGTGCCACAAGATTCCCACCCGGTCTGCCAGTAGCACCTTGGCCGCCAGTCCCAGAATAAACAGCTTCATACCGTCTTCCAGCCCCCGCACCGTGAAAGTGCGCTCCGTCAGGCTGTCCGAGATATCGCCATATCTTGTGATCGGTCCGGAGATCAGTTTCGGGAACATGATCACATAAGTAGCAAACTTCAAAAAAGAATACTCCCTGCTCACCTCTCCCCGGTACACATCGATCTGATAAGACAATATCTGGAAGGTGTAAAAGCTGATCCCCAGCGGCAGCCCCGCAGAGCCTCCCCAGTCCTTGAACCAGAGCAGTACCGCCAGATTCGCGCCAAGTGTCAGGATCAGCAGAAGCTTTTTCCGCCACAACGTCTTAGGACTGCGTTTTGCCAGATGAAGACCCAGAAAATAATTGCACAATATAGATATCATTAAAAGGGGAAGATACCTGACGTCTCCCCTGGCATAAAAAACAATGCTTCCCACGAGCAGTGTCAGGTTCCTGTATTTGCGAGGTGTGATCCCGTAGACGATCAGAAAGATCGGCAGGAACCACAGCAGAAATTCAATACTGCTGAATATCAAAAAAATCACATCTTTCTATTTCTGTTTATCTGTCTTACTATCATAGTAGCTTGAAACCGTTTCTATTACAACAAAACAATTCTTAATTTTAAATGACAGAATTTTACAACTGCTTAATCTTTTTGCAATTTTTCACCGCATCGTTTACAATAGTTTTAACACCACAGGGCTGCGCCCGAGAAAGGATATTTTCCATGAAAGAACAGTTATATACCATCCCTTTAAACGATGCCGTAAATGCACAGGACGAATGCCCTTTCTGCTTTATCCACCGCAGTATTGAACAGGATCTTCTGGATTTCGTGTTAGGCTCCGGTTCCTCTTATATGGAAGCGGACATCCGCGAACAAACCGACAAAGCAGGCTTCTGCCGGTATCATTTTCAGAAAATGTTCGACTACGGCAATACTCTGGGCAATGCCTGGATCTTAAAGACCCACTACCAGCGCATGATCCGGGAAATGCAGCAGGAATTTGCCTCCTTCCGCCCCGGCAAAAGCTCTCTCCTGGGTAAATTCAAAAAAGCCGAAGGCAATGAAAATACCATCGGCATGTGGGTTCGTGCAAAAGAGGATTCCTGCTATATCTGTTCCCAGTATAAAGATACCTACGCCAGATATCTGGACACCTTTTTCTACCTGTGGAAAAATGATGAAAACTTCCGCAATAAAGTCATAAACGGCAAAGGCTTCTGCCTGCCCCACTTCGGCGATCTCTGCGAAGCCGCTGACCGCAAACTTTCCGATAAGGAAAAACAGGACTTTTACGATCAGTTGCTGCCGGTCATGGAATCCAACATGCAGCGCATTTCCGAAGACGTCTCCTGGCTGGTGGAAAAATTCGACTATCGCAACAAAGACGCCGACTGGAAGAGCTCCAGGGATGCCATCCAGCGCGGTATGCAGAAATTAAAAGGCGGATATCCCGCAGATCCCGCCTATAAGATGTCTAAATAGCCGCAAAATTTTATTCAAAAATACGATGCAATTATGATGCTATTTTTCCGTAATTTCTTCGTCAGAGGGCTGTCCGGACCGTTCCGCCAGTCTTCTGCTTAATTGCAGATACTCCAGAATTTCCTCATACAGCATCTCCGGCTGAAAGGCATCTTCCAGGATTCTCTCGTTCATCAATCCCTTAATGGTCAGTTCCATCATCTTACGAAGTTTCATCACGTCTTCCGCAGCCGCATATTTTCCCAGATCCGCTCTGGCATAAATATTCTCATAAGCCTCTTCCATCTGCTGTTTTCGCTCTTCTACCGCCACCAGTGCCTCATTGACATTCTCTGCCTGTGCCCGGTTCAGGAACGGCTGCAGATAAGGATAGCCACACATGGCATGCATTTTCCCGGTCTCCACCTGCTGCATCAGAGTGAACAGATCCGTCTCCTTCGCATCTACCGCTGTGGACAATTCCAGCAACAGATACCGCACACTGTAGTCATAGACAAAAGCATAGACTCCCAGCTTGTTCTCAAAATAATGAAATAATAATCCCTTACTGATGGCTGCCTCCCGCACGATATCATCCGTACTGGCATGACGGTAACCGTTCAGGGCAAATACCTTCAGAGCTGCATTGATCATCCGGTCCTGTTTTTCTTTTTTTAAATCAAAAAATTTCTCATTCATATCGCAACATATCCCTTTTCATTTTCATCAATAAGGTTTATTATGTAACTGTATGGGCATATGCATGAAATTCAGACCAGTTACATACACTACAACATGGAAGGAGCAACCCTATGGCTAAAAAATTTGGCAAATTTCTGCTGTTTACCGCAGCAGTAGGTACCGCAGCCGCAGCTGCTTACTACTATATGCAACAGAAAGATTCTCAGCTGAAGGAATCTTCCGATGCAGATGATGATTATGATGATTTCCACGAGGATCTGGACAAGAGTACCGAGTTCTCCCGCAATTATGTTCCTCTGAATACACCCGTGCAGACCTCTGCCCCGAAGGAAGAGACAGGCACAGAGTCCACACCGGCTTCCGAAGAGGCGGCACCCGCTTCCGCAGAGGCATCTGATTTCACACCGCTCACCGATCAGGCTACCGGATTGTCCGGCGAAGAGGGCGAGACCGTCGAAGACGTGGAAGAGTTCTTCGATGAAGAAGATGCCGAGGACGAAGAGCCTCCCGTAAATGAAGAATAATCGTTCTATTTCGAAGGTCTCAGAGCCATGCTTTTTGCAAGCGTCTGAGACCTTCCTGCATTTCCGCCTCATCAATACTTCCAAAGCCCAACAGCACGGTAGCTTTCCGCATTGTGGCTTCCACCATATTCTCTGACATCCCATAGGCTTTCACTTTCTCCGCCGCTGCTCTCTCCAACAGTTCCTGTTCCGTGACATTCCCTTTCGCTGTCAACAGAAGATGCAGTCCCGCATCCTCCCCGGAGATCACAAACTGCTTCTTAAACGGTTCCAGCCCGGCCAGCAGCAGGTCATGTTTGGCCCGGTAGCGCATCCGCATTTTATTCAGATGCCGCTCGAAATACCCGTCCCGGATAAATTCATTCAGGATCCGCTGGTCGATTCTGGACACCGTGCAGGAATAAAAAGAGCAATCCCTGCGGTAGATATCCAGCAGATCCCCCGGCAATACCATATAGCTGACACGGATTGCCGGTGCAATAGCCTTGGAAAATGTACCGATGTAGATCACTTTTCCCTTTTCATCGGAAGATTGCAGGGAAGGAATAGGCTTGCCCCGATACCGGAATTCACTGTCGTAATCGTCCTCGATCAGATAACGATCCGGCTCCCTTTCTGCCCAGCGAAGCAGTTCTGCTCTCCTGCCGATGGTCATGACCGCACCGGTGGGATACTGGTGGGAAGGCATCACATAGGCCACTCTGACAGGCAGTCCCGAAAGTCTGTCCGCCCGCATTCCCTTATCATCCATGTCTACCGTGTGAATGCGATAGGCAAAAGATTCAAAGATGCGGTATGCCCGCTTGTACGTGGGATTCTCCATGGCAATGCCCACATGTCTGCCCAGTATTTTCTCCAATAGCAACAGCAGATAATCGTTTCCTGCTCCTACAATGATCTGTTCCGGGCGGCAGTTCACCCCCCGGGAAGAATGCAGATACCGGCTGATGGTCAGCCGCAGATCATAATCTCCCTGAGGTTCTCCCTGCGCAAACAGGTCACTGTTGTTGTCATTCAGAATATTCTTCGTGATCCGCTTCCATACGCCCACAGGGAAACCGTTCATATCAATACCATAAGGAGAAAAATCAATGCATCCCTCTTCCGGAACAGATTCTTCTCCTGAAGTGTCCGGCTCCGGTTCGTTCTCTTCCCGCGGTTCCATGGCAAATATCCCTTCCAGACGGCAGACAAAATAGCCCTTATAAGGTCGTGCCTCGATATATCCCTCGCTTAACAGCTGGTCGTAGGCATAGTCCACAGTGCTTCTCGCCACCTGCAGATATTCTGCCAGAGAACGCGTGGAGGGAAGCCTCTCTCCTGCCAGAAGCTTCCCTTCCCTGATTTCCTGTCGTATATGCTCATATATCTGCTGGTACAGACATTTGTCACTGTCTGTACGCAGCCGGATCGTCATATCATACATACGGTTATCCTACTTTTTCTGGTTCTTCAGTTCTTCCAGAATCTGGTCTTTTAACTCTCTTGCCTTGTCCTTAGTCCGGGCATTGGCGGAAGGGGACGTCAGGATCGTGGCTACCATACGGCTGGCCACATCATATTTCTGGAATCTGGCAGCAAGTACCGCAATCAGAAATTCTACCGTGATCTCATCCATACCGCACATGGGGAATCCTTCGGTCTGCAGGGCCTCCGTAAAACCAGTGTAAGCGTTCTTCAGATAAGTCTCCTCCATGGTCTTCACTTCCCGGAGTCTGGCCATATCCGTATCCCCGGACTCTTCCAGATGCTCCTGATAACCACGCATCAGCCATCCGCTCTTCAGACAGATATAAGCCTTTTCACTGGCATGGGCCCGTTTTACCACAGCGTTGGCCAGGCAGAGCTTATAGCGCTCAATGGCTTCTTCATAGCTGTAAATATCGTCATCGTAGGTATGCAGCTGCACTTTACTGCTGATATTTTCCTTGATCAGCTTTATATAAACCTTATTCAGGCTGTTGAAATACCGGTTCAGTGCTGCATAGCCGCAATGCGGACACAGAATAACATCATATTTCACCGCATCAATGCCTTCGTATTTTGCACGAAGATCCTGATCGGTACTTAAAAGTCTTGCCTTTCCAGTCTTCATGATCTTCGCCGGGAAATCTTCTCCGCAGACAGGACAGGTAAATGTCTTGTCAAAGATCAGATCCTTTTCTTCTATTTTTTGGGCCTCGGCTGCTGCCTTCTCTTCTTTTTTATCCTGTCCGTAAATGTTCATGTTCTCCAGGTCATCCAGACCCAGACCGGCCAGTCCAAACAATTTGTCCGACATATGTCTCTCCTTTTCTTTTGTACTGTCCATTCCCGGTGACAATACGAATACAACTTTCCCAATTCCCCTTATCGGTTGTCCTACTGCTTACTTAGGCAGTACATAAGAACTCTTCAGAGATACGATACGGTTAAATACCAGTTCTCCCGGCTTGGTATCCTTGTAGTCCACGCAGAAGAAGCCCTGTCTTACGAACTGGAAGCGGTCATACGCCTGTGCCTGTGCAAATGCAGGCTCCAGACGGCACTCTGTCAGTGTGGTCAAAGAATTGGGGTTCAGATTCAGACTTCCGTCTTCATTGTATACACCCTTCTCTTCATCGATGATATTCTCATACAGGCGCACCTGTGCTTTTACAGACTGCTCTGCATTTACCCAGTGGATCGTTCCCTTTACTTTACGTCCATCGGGGCTGTTGCCTCCGCGGCTCTCCGGATCATAGGTACAATGTACTTCCACGACTTTTCCGTTCTCGTCCTTGACACAGCCGGTGCATTTTACGAAATAAGCACTCATCAGGCGCACTTCGTTGCCGGGGAACATACGGAAATATTTCTTGGGAGGCTCTTCCATGAAGTCCTCTCTCTCAATATACAGTTCTTTGCCGAAGGGAACCTCGCGGCTGCCCAGAGCTTCGTTTTCCGGATTGTTGACTACAGGCAGCATCTCCGTCTGTCCTTCGGGATAGTTATCAATTACCAGTTTCACAGGATCCAGAATAGCCATCATACGGGGTGCCTTTGCCTTCAGATCCTCACGGATACAATACTCCAGCATTGCATAATCTGCGGAAGACTGTGCCTTGGAGATACCGCACAATTCTACGAACTTCTTGATGGATTCCGGTGTGAATCCTCTTCTGCGCAGTGCTGCGATGGATACCAGTCTGGGATCATCCCAGCCGTCCACGATGCCCTGTTCTACCAGCTTCTTGATATAACGCTTACCGGTCACCACATTGGTCAGGTACAGCTTTGCGAATTCGATCTGCTTGGGAGGATGAGGATATTCCAGTTCTCTTACCACCCAGTCATATAAGGGTCTGTGATCCTCAAATTCCAGCGTACAGATGGAATGGGTCACGCCTTCAATAGCATCCTCGATGGGATGCGCGAAATCGTACATAGGGTAAATGCACCATTTGTCACCGGTATTCTGGTGAGACATATGTGCCACACGATAGATGACGGGATCTCTCATGTTGATGTTGGGAGATGCCATATCGATGCGGGCACGCAGTACCTTGGAGCCGTCCTCATACTTTCCGGCCTTCATATCCTCGAACAGTGCCAGATTCTCTTCTACGCTTCTTACGCTGCCGGGATCCTCCTTGCCGGGTTCGGTCAGGCTTCCTCTGTATTCACGGATCTGCTCTGCGCTTAAGTCAGAGACATACGCCTTGCCCTTTTTGATCAGCTTTACGGCTGCTTCATACATCTGGTCAAAATAATTGGATGCGAAAAAGAGTCTGTCCTCCCAGTCCGCGCCCAGCCACTTTACATCTGCCTTGATGGACTCCACGAATTCAGACTTTTCTTTGGTGGGGTTGGTATCATCAAAACGCAGGTTAAATTTGCCGTTGTATTTCTGAGCCAGACCATAGTTCAGCAGAATACTCTTGGCATGTCCGATATGAAGATATCCGTTGGGTTCCGGAGGGAAACGGGTGTGTACAGTATCGTATACGCCCTCCGCCAGATCTTTCTCAATGATCTGCTCTATAAAATTCTTCGATTCCTTTACTTCTGCGGAATCTACGATTTCCTTTTCGATCTCGCTCATGGTAATGTCCTTGCCTTTCGTTTACTTAATACTGTTTTCGCATCCTTTATCTTACCACACAAGAAAACTTTTATAAACCCTTCTCTTCAAAATAATTCAGCAAATTCTGCTCCGTCTCGATGAAGATATTGTGCAGATCATCCTCACTGGCCGCCAGATAATCTCCGGCCCTTCCGGTCATATAGCCTTCCTCGTCCCATACCGGGAACACTTTTACCCCCTGTGTCACCCGGATGGCATAGATTCGGAACTCATCCTTCGGCATGCACATGCGCACATATTCCGTGATCAGATGATTTCTGCCGTCCGTACCGTCCTTGACCCTGGGAACGTATGTCATATTCCTGCAGTAGTCCTCGGACACCGGAGCGTCGGACAGTTCCAGGATCCTGTGGAACCGCTCTCCCGCCACCCTGTGAAGTTCACCGTTTCTCTCCAGCGTGTAGCAGATATTCTGTCTGGTATCAATGTCCATGGTGCCGTTCTGGGTGCGGACGGACACCACCCTGCCAAGCTCCGCCAGATCAGAGGCCCTCACACAGGCCAGAGGGATTTTCTTTCTCTGATATCTTGTGCCCTCACTTACCGGGAATGCCCGGTCTTTGGCGTAGAGGATCCGGAACGTATCGAAATACTGCGTCATGCGGTTATTGAAATACGCTTCGGAATGCAGTGTTGGATATTTTTCCTCATATAATTTCATACTAATGTAGCCGCCGGCCTTCTCGTAATGTCCGCCGCCGGAACCGATGCCCTCCGAAAGATAATCCGACAGTTCGCTGGCATTGACCTCCCGGATACAGCTTCTGACGGAAAATTTGTATCCGCCGCTGTCCTCATTATAGACCACGCAGGTATTGACGCCCGCCACCTGCAGGAGGAAGTCGCTGATCAGGCCAAGTACATTGGGATCACAGGGCTGGGAATGGATCACGGCGAACTGGTAATCGTCGTTATAATTGCAGCGCAGCATTGCCACACCGGCAATTTCCAGCTCTCTCAGGGAAATATTGGAATTACGGAACAAGGATATCTGGTTCTTATCAAAATTCAGACTCTCACGCATATCCATGTCCACCGGGTTCGACAGTTCGGAGAACTGGTTGGTATCCATATACAGGCCGTAATACAGCGCAGTTCCCAGATCTCTGTTTTTTCCCACGGGATAATGCATTTCCTGCAGCATTGTCCACACCAGGGTTGCACAGCTTCCCATATTGGGCTGCAGACGCATCCGCTCGGTACAGATGACTTCCAGTGGATGATGGTCGATGACAGCGATCTCCTCCGCCGGCAGCTCCGTCACATTACCCGCGCCATACTGACAATCCACAGTGATCAGCAGTCCGTCTACTGTATCTTCCATCTGAGGCTGGTACTCCAGCGGAATGTGCAGTTTCTCCACCATCAGCATCAGGTTGGCCTTTCTGACTTTATTCCGTCCGGAATACAGCAGCCTGGTATCCTTTCCCTTGTCCCGGAAAAAACAGTACAGCCCATAGCCGGAGGCTATGGCATCCGCATCCGGATTGTCGTGGCACTGGATCGTCACATGGTCATAGCCCAATAATTCATCCAGCATCATTTCTCTGCTCTTTGCATCCCCTCGTCTGTCCATAACTACGCTTTCCTCTTCTTCCTCAAAAAACTATTCAGAACCACATTCGCAAAATCGCCTTTTCATGGCTCTGAATAGTTACAGGCAGGTCCTGAACGCAGCCCTGCCTGTAACTATCTGTCTTAGTGGTGGAACAGACGGATGCCCGTAAATGCCATCACCATATCATATTTGTCGCAACATGCAATAACATCGCTGTCACGCACGGATCCACCTGGCTGTGCGATGTATTTTACGCCGCTCTTATGTGCTCTCTCGATGTTATCGGAGAAGGGGAAAAATGCATCGCTTCCCAGAGTCACATCCTGCATCTGATCCAGCCATGCTCTCTTTTCTTCTCTGGTAAATACAGGGGGCTTTACCTTGAAGATACCTTCCCAGGTACCGTCCGCCAGCACGTCCATGTACTCATCGCCCATGTAGACATCAATGGCATTGTCACGGTTGGCTCTGCCCAGGCTGTCTACAAACTGTAGGCCCAGTACCTGAGGAGACTGGCGTAAGAACCAGTTGTCTGCCTTGCTGCCTGCCAGTCTGGTGCAGTGGATACGAGACTGCTGTCCTGCACCGATACCGATAGCCTGACCATCCTTGACATAACATACGGAATTGGACTGGGTATATTTTAAGGTGATCAGAGCGATCTTCATATCGATCAGGGCACTCTCCGGGATCTCCTTGTTCACAGTCACGATATTGGACAGCAGATCGCCGTTGATATCCAGTTCGTTACGCCCCTGCTCGAAGGTGATGCCGTATACCTGCTTGCGCTCGATAGGAGCAGGCTGATAGGAAGGATCGATCTGGATGATGTTGTAGGCGCCTTTTTTCTTCTGCTTCAGCAGTTCCAGTGCTTCGTCGGTGTAGCCGGGAGCGATGACACCGTCGGATACCTCTCTCTTGATCAGGCGGGCGGTATCGGTATCGCAGATATCAGACAATGCAATGAAGTCACCGAAGGAGGACATTCTGTCTGCACCACGTGCTCTCGCATAAGCACATGCCAGGGGAGAAAGCTCTCCCAGATCATCCACCCAGTAGATCTTCGCCAGAGTATCACTCAGAGGAAGTCCTACTGCAGCACCGGCCGGAGACACATGTTTGAAAGAAGTGGCTGCGGGAAGTCCTGTAGCTTCCTTCAGCTCTTTTACCAGCTGCCAGCCGTTGAAAGCATCCAGGAAATTGATATATCCGGGCTTGCCGTTCAGCACGGTCACCGGCAGATCACTGCCGTCTTCCATGAAGATTCTGGAAGGCTTCTGGTTCGGGTTACATCCGTATTTTAACTGAATCTCGTTCATCTTATTTTTCTCCTATTCTATTCTACGATATTAACTATTCAGAACCTGCATTCGCAAAACGCGTCTTCACAACCTACTTTACATATTCTTATTCACGATCTTTGTCTCATATTTACCGGTCTCGATATCAATGAAACGTACGAACAGAGAGACCTTGTTATCCTCATTCAGGCTGTTCCACAGCATGTCGGTAAAAGCATCCATATCATCGGGGATCTCCACTAACTTCGGTTCCCCCTGGAAGCTGGGCAGCGGATTGCCGTCGTGCATATAGGTATGGATGAAACGTCCCTCTCCGGGAAGCGGATTCTCATAAGCATAAGTGAAACGCAGACAGGAATCAGGATTGCCGTTGTCACTCTTCAGAATGGACATAGCGTAATTGTACTTGCCGTTCTCGATGTGCATGATACCGGAAATTCTCGGTGTATAGTTGGGGCCGTCCGGCTCGAATTCTCTGCTGCGCAGGGACTGCTCAAAGGTCAGCTGTTTGTCCATTCCCTCGTAGATAGTATCTGTCTGGTCACCGTTGGTCACGATGGTCTTGTTACCAAGGACACGTACGGGTGCGTAGATGATCAGACTGGGATCTTCCAGTTTGGAAGGATCGAAAGCCTGGGTACGGATTCCCTCTCCTTCTGTCACGAACACACGATTGCGGCTGTTGGCGCTTCTTCCCATGATGAAATAAGCGGTCACGGCATATTTACCGTTAGCAGAACGTCCGATCACGATACCTCTGCCGGGATAAGCATTGCTTTTCAATTCCTGTTCCAGTTGTAACATAGTTTTTCCTCCGTTTACTATATATCGCGTAACTATTCAGAACCATAAAATATTGCCGAATGTTCTTACGAATGCCAGCATTCGACGAACACCTGTCAATATTTTATGGCTCTGAATAGTTACAAAAAACCGCCTAAGCACCAGAAATAGACGGTGCCCAGGCGGTCGGCTTTCACTATTCTACACTCCCTGTGGGTATCTCCACTGCAGCAAGCTGCGCTCCGCCAGTCGTGTAGCTGTTTTAATAGTAGCATGGTTCCCCGATACTTGACAAGAGGGATTTTGATAATTTTGTTGCTTCCGTAACAGTTCTGCCCCAAAACATTCATAAAAGCGTCTGCTGCGCAGCCGTCGCTGCTTTGCAGCTCATCTTTTATTCATGTTTTGGGCGCTCCGCTCATAGAATAGCAAAAGCGATGCTCCGTGTGCAAGCACCCGATCATCGCTTTTACTATTCTATGGCTGAACTGTTACTTCACATATTTTGCCTCAAATGCATGCCTCTCCAAAGGACGGTCAAAATAATAGCCCTGAATGTATTTGACCTTCATACCCTGCAATACTCTGAACTGCTCCGGGGTCTCGATACCTTCCACGCAGACGCTGACGCCGATGGTCTCCGCCAGCTCCGCCACCATTTTGATAAAGGACTGGGAGTAGGCATCCTCCGCCAGATCTTTGTCAAAGCTCTGATCCACCTTAATGACATCAATGGGAATCTCCCGGATATGATTCAGGGAGGAGTAGCCGGTACCGAAATCATCCAGCGCCAGCGAAACACCCAGAGATTTGATCCGGTTCAGGATCTCCTTCATGCGCTCCATATCGTTGATGGCGAGGCTCTCTGTCACTTCCAGGGTCAGATTCTTCGGGGACAGACCGGTGTCCGCAAGCGCCTTTTCCACCGTCTCCACGATGTCCGGCTGCAGGAGCTGTACTACGGAAAGATTTACGTTCACTTTATAATTCGGATAACCGGATTCGTTCCAGCGTTTGCAGCGGGTGCAGGCCTCGGTCAGCACATAATTGCCGATGGGATTGATCAGTCCCAGATACTCTGCCAACGGGATGAATTCCGCCGGGGAGATAAATCCCAGCTTTGCACTGTTCCAGCGGATCAGTGCCTCAGCTCCGGCGCAGACATCCCTGCCGCCCTGAATATCAATGATGGGCTGATAATAGACCTCGAACTCCCGGTAGCCCTCCACCGTGGCATCACGCATGTTCTTTTCCATATCCAGGCGGCGTCCCGATACGGAATCAATGCCCTCGCAGTAGGTTGCCACCCGGTTCTTACCGGTCTTTTTTGCTTCGTACATGGCAATATCCGCTTTTTTGATCAGATCAGCCACGGAATCCCCGGCATCCGGGAAAGTGACGATACCCATACTCATGGTACAGTAATAGTCCGCGTCCTTCAAAAACCAGGGCTTGCTGAAGATCTTTTTAATATCTTCCACAATATTTTCAAACCGGGAATAGCTGTCGGGCGGGATCACGATGACAAATTCATCGCCGCCCATGCGGTAACAGGTATTCTCGATGCCGTTGATCCGTTTTAATGCATGGGAAATGGATTTTAACAGCACATCTCCGTACTGGTGCCCCAGTCCGTCGTTGATATGCTTGAAATCATCCAGATCCAGATACAGCAGAGCACCTTCGCCGCCGGTCTTCTTCGCCTGATCGATCTGTCTTGCCAGATCCCTCTCACAGCACATACGATTATACAGTCCCGTCAGGAAATCCGTATAGGCCTGCTGCTCGATGCGGCGCTGGTACAGTTTTTTATCTGTAATGTCATACAGAGAGTACAGATTGGCCTTTTTACCGTCCACCCAGGCAATCTCCTTGCACAGCAGATCGTACCAGGTCTCCTTCTCCGCATGGTAGACTACACTGACTGACTTGGTTTTTTCCTTGCGGACACTGCTCTGTAACAAAGCATCAAAATTGTGATCCAGCAGTTCCTTGGCAAAGGTATTTTTCAGGATCTGGTTGGCAAACAGCATCCGTCCTGTGGTCTGGTCTGTCACATAAATGGCACAGCCCACGTTGTCCAGAATCTCCTCCAATGCTGCGTAGGAACCGGCCAGGGAATTCTTCTGGATCCTTCTGGTGAGGATGCTCTGCAGGATCTTCACTGCATCCGCTGTGAACTTGATCTCCGCCATGCTCCACACATGCCCCTGGATTCTATGATTCAGAGACAGCACCATATTTCCGCTCTCCTGCTTCAGGATCGGGAAGATCATCACGGCCTTCATGCCGATCTCCTCGATTTCCTTCGAGCCGGCATTGCCCAGGCTGTCCGTGGATACCACCAGTGGTTTCTCAGCATGAAGGAAGGAATATACTTCCACTCCGTTTATCTTGTCAAAATAAGAAATCTGTCCCGGGGCACGCCATTCACAGACCACGTTCATGGTATCTGTGTCGGAATGCAGTTGAAAAATATCCGCAGTATCTACACGGATATGCTCTGACAGGATCTTCAGCCACTTATTCATGGCAAGTTCAATCTGTTCATCACTGTCTAAGAGCTGGACGATCTCCGTGGTCGCCTCAATAGTATGGAGATTCCGACTCATCTCTTCCTCAGCGGAACGGCTCCTTCTGCTCTCTGCCTCCGCGCTGAAGCAGGACATACGATCTCTGTAAATATCTACGCTGGTATCCCGCAGCAGATCCAATATCTGATAAAAGGATATGGTGTCGATCTTCTTCAGATCATACACCTGCCAGTACAGGATCGTGTTGTTCTCCACGCTGACAGCCACTGCTGCCACATGTCCGCCGTCCGGCAGTTCTTCCACCACCTGTTCCTCCAGCGAACCGGCCTGCACTCTGTCCAGTGCCTGTGCTGCTTTCCTGCGATATTCCGTACTGATCGGATCTTCCCCATCCGGTCTCTTCCATGTCTTGTCCACATACGGCTCCGTCAACACCTGATTCTCATTGTCCAGGCAGACAGCTGCCACGCCTGTCACCTTGCAGAATTCATTCTGCAAATGCTGCAGACGTCTGGGATCGATCAATTCTCGAAATGAAATTTCAGCCACTTTTTTGCTCCCCTGCTTCTCTTTTAAATATTCGGGGAATACGCCCTTCCTCGGCACCCGAACAAATATATTTTACCATGTGACGGGAAATTCATACAAGATATTATTTTACATTTTTTGCCATATTCGTTATATTGCTTGAAAAATTGCAAAGTTTTTGTCAATTATTGCAAATATTTTGAGATTCAAATGATTTCTTTTTCCAAAAAGAGGCGGTTGCAAGTCAGACTTACAATCGCCTCTTTCATTATAGCCTTATTTTCACAACTTATTTATCATCCACGCTGTAGTTCGGAGCTTCCTTGGTGATATGGATATCATGAGGATGGCTCTCCTTCAGGGATGCTGCAGAGATCTTCACGAATCTGCCGGTCTCCTTCAGAGTCTCGATATCCTGTGCACCACAGTAACCCATACCGGAGCGGAGACCGCCCAGCAGCTGGAATACGGTATCTTCCACGCTGCCCTTGTAAGCCACACGGCCTTCAACACCTTCGGGAACCAGTTTCTTCGCATTCTCCTGGAAGTAACGATCCTTACTGCCGTTCTCCATGGCTGCGATGGAACCCATGCCACGGTATACCTTGTATTTTCTACCCTGGAACAGCTCGTATTCTCCCGGGCTCTCCTCACATCCTGCAAACATGGAACCCATCATACATACGTTACCACCGGCTGCAATAGCCTTGGTGATATCTCCGGAATACTTAATACCACCATCAGCAATGATGGGAATACCATATTCCTTTGCCACGCTGTAGCAATCCATGATAGCGGATACCTGAGGAACACCGATGCCTGCAACGACACGGGTGGTACAGATGGAACCGGGGCCGATGCCTACCTTAACCGCATCTGCGCCGGCCTCGATCAGGGCACGGGTAGCATCGCCGGTAGCCACGTTACCTGCGATTACCTGCAGATCGGGATATTTTTCCTTGATCATCTTCAGGCAGTTCAATACGTTCTGGGAATGACCATGTGCGGAATCCAGTACAATAACATCAACCTTGGCTGCTACCAGAGCTGCCACACGATCCAGTACGTTGGCGGTGATACCTACACCGGCGCCGCAGAGCAGTCTGCCCTGGGAATCCTTGGCTGCCAGAGGATATTTGATGGTCTTCTCAATATCTTTGATGGTGATCAGACCCTTTAAGTTGAAGTCCTTATCTACGATAGGCAGCTTCTCTTTTCTTGCCTTGGCCAGGATCTTCTTTGCCTCTTCCAGAGTGATACCTTCGGGAGCGGTGATCAGGCCTTCGCTGGTCATGGACTCTTTGATCTTCTTGGTGAAGTCGGTCTCGAACTTCAGATCACGGTTGGTGATGATGCCGACTAATTTTCTGCCCTCGGTGATAGGTACGCCGGAGATACGGAACTTAGCCATCAGAGCATCTGCATCTGCCAGAGTATGTTCAGGAGACAGAGAAAACGGATCGGTGATGACACCATTCTCGGAACGCTTTACCTTATCTACCTCTTCTGCCTGTGCCTCGATAGACATATTCTTGTGAATGATACCGATACCACCCTGTCTAGCCATTGCAATCGCCATACGATGTTCGGTAACAGTATCCATTCCTGCGCTCATCATAGGAATGTTCAGCTTGATCTTCTTTGTCAGCCATGTGGTCAAATCCACCTGATTAGGGACTACCTGAGAGTAAGACGGTACGAGCAGTACGTCATCAAAGGTAATGCCTTCACCAATAATCTGTCCCATTTTCTTTCCTCCTGTGTTCATTTGATAAGATTTGTGAATGATATCTTGTTGTGCTATAAGTTGTAATTATATTACATATTCGTTGTACTTATAGCATTTTCATGAGTTTAGCAGAGTTTCGTAGGACTGTCAACCGGATATCTTATATTTTTTATCATTTAGCAATCATATTACTGCGTTTATTTCTGTTTCTGCAATAAAGAAGGTCCGGCGTATCATGTACACCAGACCTATATTTTTGACTCGCCAGGCATTCAACTGCTTTGATGCTGTTCCCTGCACCGGACTGTTGCGAAATATTATTCGCTGAACACTTTGCGGGGTGCCATGTTTTTGAGCACCTTGACCAGCTCCTCATTAGGGCTTAAGAGGATCTTCTCGCCACCTTCATAGTACATAGCATAACGTCCGTCTGGCTGCAATACCTCGCCGATACTATAATCCTTTTCCTTCACCTGACGGTTTTTGAAGTTATCCAGATGATAGGAGTAAACCGGTGCAAATACTTCCATGCGGTCAAGGCTGTAAGTACCGACACGCTTTCTCTTGCTCTTAGCCATGATCTTGTCCACGGACAGTTCCTTGTCCAGATAGAGATATTCATATTCCAGGTCAGTGTACATATTCAGGAAATATGCTCCCACACCTGCTGCCAGTGCCACCGGCAGGAAAATGATAAACACGAACATCACCAGACAGCTCAATACCGTCAGTGTGATCAATAATACCTTTAAAATCTTTGCCCATGCAGGCTGTTTTGCTTTTACCAGACATTCTACGTAAGAATCACTCATTTTTTGTTTCCTTTTCTCTTCGTTTATTTTATGACAGAGTCTGTCCCCTCTTAAGGAAGGTCTTCTATTTCGGGCCGGTTCTGAAACCGCCCGCACCTTTCTTTGGGGAAATCTCTGTTTACGGCTGTCCGGATTCTGTTTTCTCCTGACAATCGTTTTCTATTATGATATATCATCCGAGCAGAACTTGCAAGGTATGCCCGGATTTTCCCGGCGATTTAATTGTTTTTTTAGATTCCCCTCACACTTCGTTCATTGACTTTCAGATAGCGAACCTTTATCATTAGTATATTGCGAAGAAAGTTACCCGGAATGTGGCGTTCTGCCATATTTCGGCAACAGAAAGGCGGATCTCCCCATGGCAGTAATGGATGAATTCAAAGAAGAACGAGAGGCATTGAAAAACGGTACGCCAAAGCAGAAACTGGCGTATTTCTGGTATTATTACAAGTGGCATGTGATCATTGCCCTGGTGGTGATCATTATGATCGTCAGTTTTGTAAAACAGCTTACAGACCGGAAGGATCCCGCTTTTTATGCCGTGATGCTGAATGCCAGCCTCTTAGATCAGATGACCTCGGAACAGCCGGATTTTGTTACGGATTTTGCAGAAAAAGAGGGCATTGATCTGAACACCAGCGATATCACTTTTGATACTTCCATCCGTATCGTGGAAGACAGCATGGATGAAACTTCTATCACTTCTTCCCAGAAGCTGATGGTGTATGTGGCAGCCAATGAATTGGACTGTATGATCACAGATTTCACTTCTTTCCAGAAATATGCCAACAGCAGCATGTTTCATGATCTGCGGGATATTCTCACTGATGAGCAGATACAGGCACTGGAACCTTATTTCTATTATGTAGACAGAGAAGTGGTACTGGCCATCGAAGCAGCCAACGATGATATGAATACCGATTATACCCCAGACTATCCCGATCCCCTCCACCCGGAGGACATGCAGGATCCCGTACCGGTAGGCATCTGCCTCACAGACTGCAAGGATCTGACTGATACTTATTACTTCCGTGGTGACGGCATCGTCATGGGCATCTATGCCAATGCGGAACATGTGCAGACCGCGGTGGATCTGGCGGAGTATCTGTTGAATAAATAGAAAGTTAGCCTAGCTACGAGCCATGCAAAAATAGAACGGAATACCTCGGTGGGAGCTTGCTCACACAAGAGGTTATTTCGTTCTATTTTTATACTGTGCGTCCAACGGACACACTCGACAGCCGTCTATGAAATAAGATTGACAGCGTTCTTTGCTGACAATCTTATGAATAGGCATGGTTCGTAGCGGAGGGAGCCTTAGACCAGACGAACTCCCGAAGCGGCAGAAGGCCCTCAGGCAGATATCGGTCTCCGAGTGTGAATTTTCTAAAGCAGTGGATAAAGTGTATCTCATCCGAACGGGCACGGCTCTAGGCGACATCCATGTCGCCGGCCGCCTGTCGCAAACATCGTGTTTGCTCCACCCTGATGACTCACCACTGTTTAAGAAAATATCAACACGCTCCGACAGACATCTGCCTGAGGACCTTCTGCTACTCCGGGAATTCTGTTTGTATTTAAAATGCCAATTTCTGCGAAAAAAATACAAAAATATGAAATTTTGATATGTAAAAAGTCTCTATTTTGTAAGCGCCAAATAATCCGACGGTGCCTATAAATTTGCCCCAACTCATTTTGAGTTGGAACACTTTACTACAAATTCATTCTCATATTTTTAGAGTTTGGAGTTTTTCGCTCCAGGGTGCCAGTTCTGCAAGCTGCTCATCACTCCAGGTTTCATCCGGCCTTTGCGCCAAAACATAGCTGAGGTAACTATAGATTTTTAAGTTGTGTGCCTTTGTCATCTCCACCATCGTGTAAGCAATGGCACTGGCCTGTGCACCTTCCACAGAGTCACTGAACAGCCAGTTCTTGCGGCCCAACGTGAACGGCCGGATGGCATTTTCACTGAGGTTATTGGTGACAGCGTCCGTCTTCCAGATAAGTCATGGAAGTCTCCCGACGGTTCTTCACATAGGTCAGCGCCTTGTCCAGACGGGTGTTACGGGTGGGATTCTGACTGTCGACCCACGCCCAAAAGGCCTCGAGAACCGGCTTTTCCTTCTCGAGACGCATCTGTTTGCGTTTTTCATAATCCGTCCCGCATTTGCTGGTAATGGTGCTTTCCAGTCTTGCCAGACGGTCGCAGTAGTGGACACCCTGTACTGCCGGCTGGTTGTAATCCAGCTGTTTTCCTTTCGGAATGACATCCTCGAAGTATCTGCGGATATGTGCCCAGCAGGAACAGCGCTTTATGCCGGACACTTTATTGCAGCCCTGGTAGCCATCGGTTTCCAGATAACCCTGAAAGCCATCCAGGAAGTCTGCCACATTGTTTCCGCTTCTTGTCGGAGTGTATCCGTATAGAAGAATGGCAGGCTGACCATCTTCCCCAGTGCGGAACAGCCACATGAATGACTGGCTTTCAGCACTCCGCCCGGGTTCCTTCAGGACCTGTACCCGGGTCTCGTCTGCCATGAGGAACTCCCTCTGTAGAAGCTGACGATGGAAGTAATAAAAGGTGCTGACAGCGATGCCGTGCTCACGACACCAGTCGATATCTGTCATGCCGCTGGAGCGGCATTCATTGATAAGTTTCAGCTGTTCCTCTTTGGGAACACGGGGTTTACGGATATTTGCCATGATGTTGTCCTCCATAATTGTAGTTGTTGTAGTGAAATAGTCTAACTATAATTATGGATTTAGAGGTGGTTCTTGGCTAGCTGCGGGAATATTTGGCGCTTACGATTGTTGTATCATTTCTTGTTTAACTCCTCAACATACTTCCTCGCATCCTTAATAAAACTCCAAATCATAAGAATCATAATAATCCCTATCGGAAACGCTGATATGATACTCACGGACTGAATATTGCTCATCGAACTCTCGGAAAACACTAAAGCTATTGGAAGCACTATAAGTAGAATACACCATAATAGAAGAATCATTGTATGGGGTTTTTCACCTTCATTCAATTCTTTATAGCTATAGCACGCTGCCGTATATGCTATAGAATCAAATGATGTTGCATAAAAAGCTATCATGCAAATCAGTGTTAAAATTAATATTATTGTGGCGCCAGGCATTGTTGAAATAATATTAAGAATTAACTCATACAAATCTCCATTTGCTTCATACTGCGCAATAAAATCTGCGGTACCACAAGACTGTAGTCCCAAAGAATAGTTCCCCAATACGACAAAACTGATAATTGTAGAACCTACACCAAATACATAACCGCCCAAAATTGTCTGCCTTATAGTTCTTCCTTTCGAGATATTTCCGATAAAAAATGGAGCAGCTATACACCATACCATCCAGTAAGCCCAATAATATATTGTCCAATCTTGGGGAAAATGCGTTGTCCTCTCTGGATCTGTATAGGTGGCCAACTCAATAAAATGTTGTAACATTTTGCCTATTGACTGTATCCCATTTTCTATAATGAATCTCCCCTGACCCCCGATCAATAAAACTATAACCAATAATCCAAAGAATAAATAGATGCATAATTTAGCCAGAAAGCTAATCCCCTTAAATCCATGTAGAACAGCATATGTGTAAACAGCGCAGGTGAGTAAAAGAATAATAATTGTAACCACCGTTCTGCTAACCGTTATATTAAATAATTTTAGAATAATACTCGCCATTAATGGCGTTGCAACAGAAAAAGTAGTTGCTGTACCTGCCAAAAGGGCAAACAAAGCAAATAAATCAATAATTCTTCCCCAAAATCCATCTGCATAGTTTCCAATAACCGGACGACATGCCTCACTATACCTTTGCCGTGTACGTTTTCTTACATGCAACATAAAACCAAATGCAACTGCCAATACTAAATAAAATGCCCATGGAATAAGGCTCCAATGAAACAATGGAAATACTCCTGCCCACTCATTAATGGAGCCAAGCTCTGTTATATGTGGATTCGTTGCATACATTACCCATTCAGAAAAAGAATAAAATAGGATGTCAGCTGCAAGTCCACAAGTAAACATCATACTCCCCCATGCAAAAAAAGAATATTTTGGAGTTTCATCTGGCCTTCCCAATACAATATCTCCATACTTTGAAAAAGCCAGAAATAAGGATATTATAAGAACCCCCACCCCCATTATTAAATAGTAAATTCCAATAGTATCTCCAAAGAAAAAACGCACCTGACTTATTACAGCATTTGCTTGCTCTGAAAATAAAAACAACAGCATTGCAAGCCCCATAATCAAAATAAATGGAACCAACGTTACCATCCAATCAATTCGATTTCTATCTGTCTTTTTCATTTCTGTCTTCTCCCCTCATCCTTGTAACTGCTGTCTAATGCAATCAGTTCCTCTAAGCTATCTATTTCTACTATATCGTCCTCTTGCATGGGCATTATCCCTAAATCATAATCCTCAAAATGACAAAACATCGCTACATCATCCCAATAAATTTGACGATTATCTTTATTTTCAAATTCCTCTTCCAAATGTTTTCTTAATTTGATACCGTCTTTAGCAGTCCATCTTGATACTGAGTATAGCTGCCACCCTTTCGTCCCTCCCGTTCTGGAACAGGATACTACTTTTCCCCTCTCTACCTGCATTAACCACTCATCAGTGCTCTTTTCTGTCCAAACAGCATTATATCCTGATTTTTCAAATTTCGAGGTGAGAATAGCGTCATTATAAATTATTTGATCACCATCCAAAATAATTGCATCTTCTAAATGTTCTCTAACTACATAGAGCGAAGATATATTATTATATACATCAAAAAAAGGGTTTTCCACAAGTGTTACACCTTTATATTCCTTCGACAAACTTTCGAATTGCTCTTTTAAATAGCCTACAACAATGTATATTTCATTAATTCCATTTGCATGAAGCCCCCGAATAACCGTGTCTATCATCCTTTCACCATTTACTTTAATTAATGGTTTAGGTGTCTCCAATGTAACCGGTCGCATTCTCTTGCCTAATCCAGCAGCCATTATTATAGCTTGTTTTACCTTATGCATTTAAAATGTCCCTCCCAATTCATCAATTACAATCTTATAGTATTCCTTAGCATACCTATATTGCCTCAGAGAATATTCTCCAAATTCAACTCCCAAGTTTCTCTTATATTCACACCAATTACTCCACAATAGTCCACAGGCTGCTATGTAACAATAAATCTTAATTCTTATTTCCAAAGGACATTTTCCTTCAAAATAAATGTCTATTAATTTATCTATCTGTTCTCTGCTATATAGAGAATAAATACAAAACATGGCGATATCCACATGGGGATCCTGCATACCTGCATATTCCCAGTCTATTAATCTGACTGTCCCATCGGTCGTAAATAAAAAATTATCCGGAACTGCATCAATATGAGTAAGGCATTTTTCCTTCGTCTGTGTATCAATATATTTTTTTAAAATAAATACGTTATTCTTTGTCTGTACATAGTCTCTGTAAATAGATGCTTTATCCTCCCACAGACTTTCATAAAACTCTATTTGGATAAAAATATCAAATTCATGGCTTACAATTAACTTTTGATTATGAAATTCTCTTAGTTTTTTCATACATGCCTTGAGATCTTCTTCGCTATGAGCATCACAAGTTCTTGCTCCTTCCAAGAATTCCGTAATTTTATATCCAGTTTTTGGATTTATGTATGCAATATCATCACAGATTCCTTTCCCCCTTAACACCTCATAAACTTCGGCTTCTTCCCGACGGTTAATCAATCTGTCTGTTCCTTCTCCCGGGATACGCATAATATATTTTTTTCCCTTACATCGAAATAAAAATGATCTATTCGTCATTCCTTTTTTTAGTACAACAATATCTGTAATACTCGCTAATTTCACATCAAGAACTTGCGCTATGATATTCATTGCTTCTGTTTTTAATGTATTAGAATCTTCATCCAGTTCTCTTAACTGTTCATATGTATTAATCTCTACATATCTCTTAGCATTTACAATTCTCGCCTGAACAATCATTCTATCCTTTTCATATAGAGTCGTCTCCCAAAAGGACTCATTATATGCGGATATCTTATCAAGCCTTTCCAATTGCTTTTGAACAAACTTGCTCTGTTCCTCTATCAGGTATGTAATCCCTATCATTTTATTTCCAGTTTCTTCTACTTCTCTCTGAACTAATTCCTGCTTTCGATTAACCCTCACATCACTATTTTTATCCATTTCATCACTTACCATATACCACGAATACAATTCATACTTATTAAATGGATTTTTATCGCACCATATATCGCATGGAACAATATAGGTATTATTTAAATGCGAAGCAGCAAGACAAAGAGAATGTAAATTGTTTTTGAATGAATATTCCTCATTTACGATCAATTTCACCCCGTATTTATCTATTAAATACTCGAATTCTTCTTTCATAAAACCAACAACCACATAAATTTCTGTTATATCCATTTCATGTAAGTGTTTTATTATGCGTTCTATTAATATTTCTCCCTTAACTTCTATTAAGGCTTTGGGTATTTGCATATTTATAGGAACCATACGCATTCCAAAACCCGCCGCCAAAATGATTGCATTTCTGGGTGCCTTATTCTCTAAATCTCTTCTTGCCTTATCTGTTAATTTATTGTCTTCATTTATATAACCCTGACTCATCAAACTGTGCAAAGCTTTATTAACCATTCCCAATGAATAATTAGTTGTCTCTGAAAGTATTCTTTGCGTCGCAAATTGTTCCTGCTGTATTTCCATCAAAATATCTGCTTCTTGCTTATTCATTATTCTGCCTTTCATGAAAATCTAATTTTTGTTTTTCGTGAACATATTTAATTTAATGTCATGCGTCGAATTATAGTTCCCGCCTACGGCAGTTTTACCGCAGATTAAATCCGGCATCTCCTTCATATCATCTATCTTAACGTGCTGTTTTTTACGGCACGTTTTTATCTGCCCTCTTGGCCATTCCCGTTCTTTCCCATATAGTTCTTACGTAACCAATAGAAAAAGAGAAAGAACAGCCCCTCCTACAGTTCGTTCTTTCTCTTCACCAATTCAAGTGCTGCAAAGCAGGTCCTCTGCAGGGTCATACCCTAATAAATGGTTGCCTGTCATATAAGCAGTCACTTCGCATTGTTATGTAACTCTTATGATAAGAAAAAACTTACTGTTATGCAAGATATTTCGTATAAAAACTTCATCAAAATCTCTTTTTGATTCCTACATGGCGAAATTTCAGCCCCATCTCGAGACCTGTCCCCTCTGTGGAAGCACCGCCAACTGTCACATCCACGACTACTATGACCGCTCCCTGGTTGATTTTCGCTCCGGAATCCGGACTCGCTACAGTCTCTGCGTAATGCGCATCTTCTGCGACAGCTGTGAGCACGCCCACGCCATCCTTCCGGATGTCATGATCCCTTATTCCAGTTTCAGTCTGCTCTTTATTCTGTGCCTTCTCGGGCAGTACTTTGCAGACCGCTTTACTGTGGAGCAGCTCTGTGAAAGATATGGCATCTCACAGAACCGTTTCTATCAGTGGCTCTCCCTCTGGAGATCCCACAAACAGGACTGGCTCGGGCTTTTGGAGGATCTCTCTGTTTCTGACCTTTCTTTCCTCAGGGGCATCCTTGTGTCAGACCGCTTCTCAGATTTCTCCATGCAGTTTGCCCTGCGTTTTTCGTATTCCTTTCTCCAGTCTCACAGCAATCCGGTTCCTCCGGTTTGAAAAACGCACGGTACCATCAGCTGGTGTTTGCTCCCGACATCTCCATCTTCTGACCACACGACCGGGGGATGGATGCCTCCGGGATTTCCTCTTATGATAAGGGAAAACATAAGAAGGAGGCTTTTCCCATGCGTAAAGACACTGAAACTCTTAAACATGATGCCGAAGTGGCACAGTTCCGCTTCGCCATTGACTCTTCCGGACGGTTCTACCGTTTCCTACAGTTACAAAACACTGGAAAAATGAAAATCCCTGTACAGCCGGGGCGGTCTTGATGCCCTGATGCCCACCGTCCGGTCTGACAAAGGCATTTCCCATGCACTGAATGATGAGGCCATTGCCGAGATCTACCGGGTCAAGAAAGAACATCCGCGCATGAACGCCACGCAGATACATGCGCATCTCATAAAGGAATCTTTTCTTTCCGCTGCAGTCAGCGTGGATTCCGTGCAACGTTTTATCAGGTTCAACGATCTCAAATCTGCCAGGGATCCGAATCTCCGGGACCGTAAGGCCTATGAAGAGGACGCATTCGGCAAGATCTGGCAGGCGGATACCTGTTACCTTCCACACATCACCGAAAACGGCCAGACCAGACGCATCTACTGTATCATGATCATTGATGACCACTCAAGGCTCCTGGTCGGCGGAGAGCTGTTCTATAACGACAATGCCTGCAACTTCCAGAAGGTTCTCAAGTCTGCCATCGCTGCCTATGGCATCCCGGACAAGCTCTACGTTGACAACGGCTGCAGCTATTCTAATGAACAGCTGTCCATGATCTGTGTCTCCATCGGGGTGTTGCTCCTTCACACAAAGATCCGTGGCGGTGCCAGTAAGGGCAAAGTAGAACGCCATTTCCGCACCCTGAAGGAGCGCTGGCTTTACACCCTTGACATCAGTTCCATTACTTCGCTGTCGCAGTTCAACACGATGCTCAGGGATTACATGCGTTCCTATAACACTACCTTCCACAGGGGCATTGGTTCCACTCCCCTGGAGCGTTTTCAGGCTTCTAAGGATCATCCCCGGAGACCTCAGTCTGCACAGTGGCTGGAGGACTGTTTTTACAACCGTATCACCCGCAAAGTCAGGAAGGATTCCACCATTACCATCGACTCGGTCTGCTATGATGTTCCCATGCAGTTCATCTCCGCAAAGGTGGATATACGCTATCTTCCGGATGACATGACTTCCGCCTACATCCTGGCTGATGATAAGAAGTTCCCTATCCGCCGGATCAACCGTAATGACAACTGCCATACTAGGAGAAACAATCTTCCTCCCATCGACTATGCAAAAGCCGGAGGTGATGTCTGATGTATAACTCCTACTACGGGCTTACCTTCAACCCTGTTGACAAACAACAGCTGAAGGAAAAAGACCACTTCATTTCCAAGGACTTTACCGAAATGACCAACTGCTTGAATTATCTCAAGGATATCCGGGGGATCGGGGTGTTTACTGCCAGACCGGGCATGGGAAAGTCGTACGCTCTCCGGTGTTTTGCTGTTGGTCTGAATCCCAGTCTCTTCCACATGGAATACCTGTGCCTGTCCACCATCAGCGTGGCTGATTTTTAAAAACAGCTCTGTTCCCTCCTCGGTGTATCCGACAAGGGCGCTAAGACCGGTATGTTCAAAGCCATCCAGGAGCAGATCACCTATCTGTACAAAGAAAAACGCCAGCCCCTGCTCCTTGCCGTTGATGAAGCACAGTACCTAAACACCGGAATCCTGAACAATATCAAGATGCTCATGAACTACGGCTATGATTCCGTGAATTACTTTACACTGATCCTGTGCGGAGAATCCCATCTCAATGATACGCTCCGCAAACCGGTACACGAAGCACTGAGACAGCGGATCACCGTCCACTATAGCTATGCAGGGCTTTCGGATGATGAAGTTTCAAAGTACATCCTCCACAAGCTTCAGCTGGCCGGTGCCTCGTCCACCATCATTGACCCGGCAGCACTTGCAGCCGCGCACAGTTTTACCCAGGGAAATCCTCGACTCATTGACAACCTGATGACGGATGCCCTGACCATCGGCTCCCAGCAGGACAGAAAAGTCATCAATGCTGAGAGCATCCGTGCTGCTGTTGACAATCAGGGCCTTTATTAATGAAGTTTTCAAAGGACATTTCTAAGGCTGTGACTCAGGTCATGGCCTTATTTCAAAAGCAGCTGTGCTGCTCTTCAAACAAAGCTACGACAATCTGCCGCCAAGCCGCGGAGAATCTGCGGCAGGTACTGGTACGGCACAGTCGGGGAGATGTTATCACCGAAATCAAAGTTCAGTTTGTGCCTCCCACAATGTGCCGTCTGACAGCGGAGAAGATTTGGCTGGATATTATTTTCAACTGCAAGGGTATTAAGATCTTTTCCCCCCTTAAGCAGTTCGATTATAAGGTCTGATTTAAATTTGGCACTGAAATTTCTTCTTTGTCTGGACATGTTTGTGAATCCTTTCTTTCGTACTAATTTAAGTATATCAGATTCATTAAAAACTGTCCGAAAAAGTGTCTTAATTTATGAGACCATTATAGTAGCAGGTAATGGCGAAAGTAACGGTTTTTCATCTTCAAGGAATAAGTCCAGCCGGCTACCCTCTTTCTTTTGAAAGAGCCTTCGATTGAATTGTTCTAGTTTTTCTCTAAGTGCACAATGTAACTCGGTAAGAGAAAAGAACTGCTTAATCCGGAGTGCTGCTGTTATCCAGGTAGAGATATTTCCTACCGTTCCTTCAGCATTCGCTTATCCTTTTGGGTCCTGACACGGGCAGGGATGATAGCTGTGCCATAGTGTTCAGCCATTTCCTGATAGGTTTCATTGATCAAATACTCCACCTCCTCTGCGGACATTTGCTTCAGCGTGTCAAGATCTTTGCCGCATGCATGAAAGCGGCTCATGATCAAAGAAATCGTGCTGCAGCCGATGTGATACCGGCTGCGGCAGTCATCATAGGATATGCCACGCTGACGCATATCTATGATTCCAAGGATTGTAGTACAGTTTTGCATAAGTGTATGCTCCTTTCTCGTAAGTATTTTTTACTACGAGAAAACTATACCACAATGTGTTTTAAACCGATGATCCGTATCCGTACACCGGTGAAGCAATATGCTCACACCGGTTCAAGCGAAATACGCACACCGATGAAGCGAAATTTGCAAATAAAGAAATTCCGTACAAAAAAAATTCCTGATTTAGGAACTTTTTTTGTACGGAATTCATCGTTTTTGGACTATTTACACCAAACTAACTTTCCAGTTACAACAGTTCCTTCAGCATCTGGTTGACGCTGGCGGGGTCTGCCTTGCCTTTCATGGCCTTCATGGTCTGGCCTACCAGGAAGCCGATGGCTTTCTCCTTGCCGTTGTGGTAATCCTCGACAGACTGGGAATTAGCGGCAATGACTTCCTCCACGACTTTACGCAATGCACCTTCGTCATTGACGGTCTTTAGTCCCTTCTCTTCCACATACTGTTCGGGATCTACATCTTCCTCAAACATCACCTGGAATACTTCTTTTGCTACAGAAGAGTTGATGACTTTGCCGTCTACCAGCGTGATCAGCCTGCTCAGATGCTCCGGTGAGAACCGGATGTCCTCCGGCTCCATCTCTTTTTCTTTTAACAGGTGCATAGTCTCCACCATCAGCCAGTTGGACACCTTCTTGGGCTGGCTTCCCAGTGCCACGGAAGCTTCAAAGATATCTGCCAGATGCTTAGAGCCGGTGATGATATCGATATCATATTCCGGAATATCGTATTCTTCCTTGTAACGCTTCATCTTCTCGGTGCGGAATTCCGGCTGTCTGCTGCGGATGCTATCCAGCCACTCATCGCTGATATAGACCGGTACCAGGTCGGGATCCGGAAAATAACGATAATCCTGTGCATCCTCCTTGGAACGCATGGCGTAGGAATATTCCTTATTATCATCCCAGCGTCTGGTCTCCTGAATGACCTCTTTGCCAGCCTCCAGCAGATCGATCTGTCGTTCCCGCTCCCCCTGAATGGCTCTTGCGATGGCCTTGAAGGAGTTCAGATTCTTCATCTCGGTACGGGTTCCAAACTTCTCCGCGCCCACTTCTCTCACGGACAGATTGACATCGGCACGCATGGAGCCTTCCTGAAGCTTACAGTCGGACGCTCCCAGATACTGGATCAGCAGACGTAATTTTTCCAAATAGGCAATGACCTCCTCCGCGCTGCGCATATCCGGCTCGGATACGATCTCGATCAGAGGCACACCGGAGCGGTTGTAGTCCACCAGTGTGCAATCTTCCCAGTCGTCATGCACCAGTTTACCGGCATCCTCCTCCATGTGGATCTCGTGGATACGCACCGGCTTCGTGTAAGTGTTGCCGTCCTCTCCCGCTACCTCGATTTCAACCGAGCCATTCCTGCAAATGGGCAGATATAATTGAGAGATCTGATAGTTTTGAGGGTTATCAGGATAGAAATAATTTTTTCTATCAAACTTGCAATACTGCGTGATGGTACAATTCGTTGCAAGGCCTACTGCCACCGCATATTCTACCACCTGTTTGTTCAGCACAGGAAGAGAGCCCGGCATACCGGTACACACCGGACAGGTGTGGGTGTTGGGTCTGCCGCCGAACGCCGTGGAACAGCCGCAGAATATTTTCGTCTTCGTGGCAAGCTCTACATGCACTTCCAGACCAATTACTGTTTCATATTGTTTTGCCATGTTGCTTACCTCCTCTGCTCATAGGTATAGGCTGCACGGATCAGTGTCTTCTCTTTGAAGCAGTCACCGATCAGCTGCATGCCGATAGGCAGGCCTTGGGAATCCGTGCCGCAGGGAACGCTGATACCGGGTAGTCCCGCCAGGTTGATGGAGATGGTGTAGATGTCTCCCAAATACATCTTGATGGGATCCGCCAGACTGCTGCCCAGCTTCGGTGCGGTAGTGGGTGCCACCGGTCCTAAGATCACATCGTATTTTGCAAAAGCTTCGTCAAAAGCCTTCTTGATCAATGCTTTCACGCGGAGTGCCTTCAGGTAATAAGCATCATAATAACCGGAGCTTAATACAAAGGAGCCCAGCATGATACGACGCTTCACCTCGGGTCCAAAGCCCTGGGAACGGCTTCTCTTGTACATGGTATGCAGATCTTCCGCATCCTGTGCACGGTAACCGTATTTCACACCGTCGAAACGCTCCAGATTGGAGCTGGCTTCTGCTGCTGCGATCGTATAATAAGTGGGAATCGCATAGTCCACCAGACTTAAGTCGAACTCCTCCACCTCTGCGCCCTGTGTTTTCAGCACTTCTGCTGCTGCCAGTACCGCATCTCTGACCTCAGGATCCAGTCCTTCCCCGAAATAGTCTCTGGGAATACCAATCTTCATTCCCTTCACATCCGCTACCAGTGCGGAGGTGAAATCTGTGTTCTCCCGCTTCATGGAAGTGGAGTCCTTAGGGTCATGGGAGGTGATGGCCTCCAGTACGGTGGCACAGTCCGTCACGTCCTTCGTCAGCGGTCCGATCTGGTCCAGAGAGGAACCATAAGCAATCAGTCCGTAACGGGATACCGTTCCGTAGGTGGGCTTCATGCCGACGACTCCGCAATAAGATGCGGGCTGTCGAATGGAACCGCCGGTATCGGAACCCAGTGCTGCAAAGCATTCCTGCGCTGCTACTGCCGCTGCAGAGCCGCCGGAGGAACCGCCGGGCACATGCTCCGGGTTTCTGGGATTCTTTGTCACTCCGTAATAAGAAGTCTCCGTGGTGCTGCCCATGGCAAACTCATCCATATTGGTCTTGCCCAGAATCACTGCGCCTGCCTTTTCCAGATTCAGCACTGCTTCCGCACTGAAGGTCGGCACAAAATTCTCTAAGATTTTAGAAGAGCAGGTAGTCAGGGTTCCCTCGGTGCACATATTGTCTTTGATAGCAAAGGGAACCCCGGCCAGAGGCCCGGTCAGTTCGCCTGCTTCGATTTTTTTCTGTACTTCCGCTGCCTGCTGCAATGCCTTTTCCCGTTCTACGGTCACATAGCAGTGGTAGGTATCTTCGCTGGCTGCGATCTTATCCAGAACGGCCTGCGTGGCTTCCACCGACGTAGTCTTACCTTCCCGGATCGCCTTAGCCAGCTCTACTGCTGTCAGGGATAAAATATCCATATCCATTCTCCTTTTTTAATGTCTGACGGAAAACCATTACCGCCTAAATGCTGTAACCAGATTATAAAGCGGTATTCTACCCGATTTCTAATCGAAAGTCCGAGGACTTTTGACATTAGTCAAAAGTCTTTGGTACCACAAACATGTTGTCCTTCTCGCCGGGTGCATTGGCCAGGGTTTGTTCACTCTCATCCCCATTGGTCACCACATCCTCACGGAAGACATTCTGAACCGGGAATACATGGGACATAGGTTCCACTCCCGTTGTATCCAGTTCACTCAATTTGTCGATATAGTCCAGCATTCTGCCCATATCCTTTTTCGCCGCTTCCTTCTCTTCATCAGAAAGCTTAAGTTTTGCCAGAATGCCTACATATTCTATGGTCTCGTCACTGATCACGTTCGCCATACTAATTTCCATTCCTTTCCATTCCTGCCTGCTTACAGGTACTTTCCTACGAAACTCATAGCACCCTGTGCAGTCACAAATTGACACGTACTATCAGAGTTTCTTCACGAAAGAGCCTCTGCTCTGAGTAATCAGAAGTTCTTTCCGCACTAATCTCTCACTTTAATGTGTACCTCACGCAGCTGCTGTTCCGTCACTTCGCCGGGAGCCCCGCACATCAGATCCTGTGCATTGCCGTTCATGGGGAAAGCGATCACCTCACGGATGTTATCTTCGTTCCGAAGCAGCATGATCATACGATCCACGCCGGGAGCCATTCCCGCATGAGGGGGTGCTCCGAACTGGAACGCCTGATACAGTGCTCCAAACTTGGTCTTTAATGTCTCTTCGTCATAACCTGCGATGGCGAAAGCTTTTTTCATGATCTCGATGTCATGGTTACGTACTGCGCCGGAGGAGAGTTCCACACCGTTGCATACGATGTCGTACTGATAAGCCAGGATCTCCAGCGGATCCATGGTGTTCAGTGCTTCCAGACCGCCCTGGGGCATAGAGAACGGATTGTGGGTGAATCCGATCTGCTTCGTCTCGGGATCCAGCTCAAACATCGGGAAATCGTTCACATAGCAGAAACGGTAAGCATCCTTCTCGATCAGATTCAGTTTCTCGCCCAGCTCAGTACGGATATGACCGGCATAGTAGTTCGCCTTATCCTCTTTGTCCGCAATAAAGAAGATGGTATCTCCGGCAGAAAGTCCTGCCATTTCTGCCAGTTCTCCCTTCATCTCTTCGGGAATAAATTTATCGATGGGTCCCTTGTAGCTCATATCCTCTGCCACTTCGAGATAACCAAGTCCACCCATACCAAGAGAAGTTGCAAAGCTTAGCAGCTTCTCATGGAAGCCTTTGGACATCTCCGCATGTACCTTGATGGCACGGACGGTTCTGCCGATAAACGGCTTAAACGTACATCTCTGGAAGAACTCCGTCACATCCATAATTCTCAAAGGATTGCGCAGATCCGGCTTGTCACAGCCGAACTCCAGCATGGCCTGTTTGTAACTGATAATGGGGAACGGTGTCTCAGTGATCCTGCTGCCTTCGGGAGCAAACTTTACAAAGGTATCATGCAATACTTCCTCGCCGACCTTGAAGACATCCTCCTGGGTCACGAAGCTCATCTCGAAGTCCAGCTGATAGAACTCTCCGGGAGATCTGTCTGCTCTGGCATCCTCATCACGGAAGCAGGGAGCAATCTGGAAATACTTATCGAAGCCGGAAGCCATGAGCAGCTGCTTATACTGCTGCGGTGCCTGGGGCAGCGCATAGAATTTTCCTTTAAATTTTCTGCTGGGAACAATATAGTCTCTGGCGCCCTCGGGAGAAGAAGCACACAGGATCGGAGTCTGGATCTCCAAAAATCCCATGTCTGTCATCTTCTGACGCAGATAACTGATCACCTTGGAACGAAATACAATGTTATCCTTTACTTTTGCATTTCTAAGGTCAAGATAACGATATTTTAATCTGACATCTTCCCGGATCTCTTTAGACGTCTGGATCTCGAAAGGAAGCTGTTTATATACTCTTCCCAACACATCGATCTTGTGTGCTTCCAGTTCGATGGTGCCGGAAGGAATCTTCGGGTTGTAGGTCTCTTCGTCTCTGTGTTCCATAAGACCGGTAATGGACAGGCACATTTCCTTGGTGATGCCCTTTAAAAGCTCCGGCTTACGGATGACCACCTGTAACACACCGTACATATCCCGCAGATCGATAAAGGATACGCCGCCGTGGTCACGGATGTTCTCCACCCAGCCTGCCACCTGCAAAGTCTGTCCGATCTGCTGTTCACTGATCTCTTTCATTGTTAAATCTCTGTACATATCGCACCTCCTGTTATATAGTGTCCCGAATGTGCGCTCCCTGTACAGCTTATTTTTGAATACAAAAAGCCCCGGGACATGTTAAAACATATCCCGGGACGAATCATCTAATCCGTGGTACCACCCGAATTGACAGGCGCCTTTGCCTATCCACTCTTGTCACTTAACGCGTGCAACGTGTCATCCTAGCTACATGTGATATTCTGCAGTTCAGATCACCTGCTCCGGAGTGTTCCCTTCGCCAGCTTCCGCAAACAGCGCTCTCAGTCGGTGACGCTGTATTCCTGTCGTTTCCCTTGGCAAGAGTCTCTTTCATAGCATTTACAAAATAGTTTTTCAACTTAGATTTATAATATTCGCACAAATCAAATCTGTCAAGCGTTTTTTATTGTAACAGTTCAGCCATGGACATATCCGAGCGCAAAAATCATGCTTGCATGATTTTTCGAACGAATATGTTCATGAGATGAGCGCCGGTTTATGAGCAAAGGTAGTCACGAAGTGACGGAAAGCGTGTCAATGCGACTTTGCGAATGGCGCGGGCTGAACGGAAGATTAGTTGCTGCAACTTTAATCACACGCACTCTTGAACTGATTCCAGATCTCCGCATGCAGATCCTCTGCCTCCTGGGAGATATTCTGCACGATCTCGCCCTCCGCTGCATCTTCCGGCAATACGATCATTTTCTTCATGTCGTCGGAAATATACTCTTCCGCAGCTTTGTTGGTGCAGTAGTAGCCGATATACTCATAGCATTTCGCCGCATTCTCAGGATCGTTGATATAGTCCAAAAATGCATAAGCCGCATCTGCATTGGGTGCCTGGGAAGGTATAAATCCGGCCATGATGCCGAAGCCCAGTCCCTCCTTGGGATATACCACTTCCAGATCCGGTCTCGCCTGCAGTGCCGCAGATACCTGGGAAGTATACAGGAACGCTGCTGCCACCTCTCCGCTGATCAGATAATCCTGCGTATTATTGTCATTGATCACACGGATATTGGGAGCCAGACTCAGAAGCTTCTCTCCTGCTGCCCGGATCACATCCAGATCCTCGGTGTTGAAGGATTCTCCCATGGTCTTTAAGGTGATGCCGTCGATAACACGATAGTTTGCCGTCAGTGCCACGTTATTTTCCAGTGCCGGATTCCACAGATCCTCATAGCCTGTGATCTTCACATCCGTCAGTCCCGGATCGTATACGATCAGAGGAATGCCCGCTCCGTAGGGCACGGTATATTCGTTCTTCGGGTCATAGAACTGAGACATAAATACTGGATTCAGGTTATCATAAGTACTGATCCTGGAAGTATCCAGCTTCTGAGCCAGGCCCTCCTGAATGGCCAGCTCAATGATATAGTCATCCGCAATGACCAGATCGTAATCACCGCCCTTGGTTTCTTCCAGCTTCGCCAACATATCCTCATCATAGTCAAAATTAGAATAATTGATACGGATACCGGTCTCTTTTTCAAAACCATCTAAAATCTCCTGGGGGAACATGCCGTCCCAGGTATAGAGATTCAGTTCTCCCTTATCTTCTTTACCGCCTGCTCCACAACCGGTAAACAACGTGGCCAGCATGGTCGCTGCCAACAGCATTGCCAGCTTTTTCTTCATAATCTCCTCCTTCGATACAGTTCTCCTGCATCATCTGCTATACATTTTTATGTTGTTACTTATCCGCAATTGCATTTGCGGAATCGTTCTTTCCTCATTTTCCCCCGGCAGCTTTCTCTACAGCTGTCTGCGACTTACGTCCCAGCACATACGCCCCCGCCAGACACAACAATATCACAAACAGCATGACCGTGGCAAGTGCATTGATCTCCGGTGTCACGCCGGTCTTTAATTTCGTGTAGATCTTCACCGGCAGGGTATTGACCTTCGGTCCAGTGACAAAAATACTGATCACCACATCGTCGAAGGACATGGCAAATGCAAGCAGCACTCCCGACAGGATCGCCGGAAGAATCTGTGGCAGGATCACATCCCTAAATACCTGCCACTTCGTAGCTCCCAGATCCAGCGCCGCCTCTTCCAGAGACCGGTCCATTCCCACCAGTCTCGCCCGTACCATAGTGAACACATAGGGCACACAGAACGTGGTATGGGCGATCACCAGCGTGACCATACCAAAGGGCAGTCCCATCAGGGAAAATACGGACAAAAATACCATGCCCAGAATGATCTCCGGGATCATGATGGGGAGTGTGGACACATAGGCCACGGCATCGTCCAGTTTCCGTTTTCTGCGGCTCATCCCCAGTGCTCCCGAAGTGCCGATCAACACCGCAAAGGCACAGCTAAGTACGGCAAGGATCAGGCTGTTAATCAGTGCTTCCCCCAGATCTCTGTCCCGGAACAACTCCCGGTACCATTTCAGGGAAAAGCCCTCCCACACGGAAGTCAGCTTGGAGGCATTGAAGGAATACACCACCGTCAACAGGATTGGAATATAGGTCAGCACTGTGATCACCGCCACATATACAAAGGGCCATTTTTTCTTTTTCATACGCTACATCATCCCTTCCAGCTGTGAGGTTCCGGTGATCTTGCGGTACAGACGGATCATCACCGAAGTCAGCACCATCAGTACTGCGGACAGCGCCGCCGCAAAGGGCTGATTCCGTCCCTTGGTGATCTGTTCCTGAATCACACTGCCCACCAGCACGATCTTATTGCCGCCCAGGATATCCGCTATGAAAAACAGTCCCATGGACGGAATAAAGGACAGCACCACGCCGGACAAAAGTCCCGGCAGCGTCAGCCGGAAGCTGACGGTCCAGAAGGCTTTCCACGCCGAGGCTCCCAGATCTCTGGAGGCTTCCACCAGAGAGGCATCCAGCTTCTCCGCACTGGAATACACCGCCAGGATCATAAACGGCAGCAGGGAATAGATCATTCCCACCACCACCGCCGGATAGGTGTAGAGCAGCTTCAACGGCTGCTTCGTCAGGTGCAGCCCCATCAATATCTTATCCAGTACACCATTGCTGCGAAAGACAATAATCCAGCCGTACAGGCGGATCAGCGCACTGGTCCAGAAAGGGATCATAATGAGCAACAGCATCCTGCGCTTCCAGACAGCGTTCATTTTTGCCATGAAATAGCCGTACGGATATCCGATCAGCGCCACGAAAAAGGTGGCGGTAAATGCCAGCTTCAGAGACTGCCAGAAAGTATCCAGATACAGCGGTTCCAATATTCTCTTATAATTGTCCAGGGTGAATGTAAAGTCCACGCCCCAGACCTGTGCTCTCTGTAAAAAGCTCAAAAGGAACAGATACAGGATCGGCAGAGCCACGAACAGAATCGTGAACACATACATAGGGATCATCAGTCCGACATTCCCGCTTCTCCTGCGGCTGTTACTTGTGATTTTCGTCTTTGTCATTATCTATTACCTTTACTGCGTCTTTCGCATCCCAGCCGATCTGCACCTTCTGTCCCGGCTGTAAGTCATTGTCGATTCCATAGCGGCTGGCGGTCAGAGTCTGTCCGTCCGGCAGGCCAAACAGAATGCGCAGCTGCCCTCCGGCAAAGCTTTTTTCCACCACGACAGCCTCCTGTGTGCAGGCTGCCTCCCCGTTCATCAGAATGTTTTCCGAGCGGATGGCAAAAGTCTCCCCATTTTTATGCAGAATATTCGCATTTCCCACAAAATCCGCCACATAGCTGGTCTGCGGCTGATAGTACACCTCATTGGGCGTCCCCAGCTGTTCCAGGATGCCTTCGTGCATGACACCGATGCGGTCCGACATATTGATGGCTTCTTCCTGATCGTGAGTGATGTAAATAAACGTGATCCCCAGCTGCTTCTGCAGACGTTTCAGTTCCAGCTGCATCTGCCTGCGCAGCTTCAGATCCAGTGCTCCCAGCGGTTCATCTAACAGCAATACTTTCGGCTCATTGATCACCGCTCTGGCAATGGCAATACGCTGCTTCTGTCCACCGGACAGCTGATCCGGCATCCGTTTTCCATACCCTTCCAGCTGTACCAGACGAAGGGCCTGCTCCACTCTCTCTGCAATCTCTGCCTTGGGAACTTTTCGGATCTTCAATCCATATCCTACGTTGTCCGACACATTCATATGCGGAAACAGGGCATAATTCTGGAACACCGTATTGACATCCCGTTTGTTCGGCTCACGGTTCGTAATGTCCTGTCCTTCCAGGATCACCTGTCCGACATCCGGCAGTTCCAACCCCGCAATAATACGCAGCGTCGTGGTCTTGCCGCAGCCAGAAGCTCCCAACAGGGTAATAAATTCTCCCTGTGCCACCTCCAGATCAATGCCTTTTAATACTTCTGTATTGTCAAATGATTTCCGGATCTGCCGAAGTTGTAATATACTTTCGCCCATGCACCGGCTCCTTTCCTCATTTTCATATATCATTTTTGATACAGATTCTACCGTATTTTTTTATCTCAGTCAATCCTTTATCCCCAGGCAATAAAAACGCTAAAAACAGGCTGCCGGCTTCAGAGCCGCCAGAATATCAGGCATTAAAAAATGCCAAGCCACAGGTTTTCATCCTGGGCTCAGCACCATATTTTACAGCTCAACAACCCGGTCATTCACCTGTGTAAAGCTGCCTCCGTCCATATTTTTACGTACAAAGGGAACACCCCTGCGCACATAGTATACATTATCCTGAAGCAGGGCATCCGGATTCTCTGACGGGCTGATCGTACCACCGAGATCATCATAGCTGATATTATCGCGGAAGGTATTATGGATCGCCTCCTGCAGACAGAACATCACACAGCCGCCTTCATTCTGCCTGCTGTAATTGGATTCATACACCGTTCCGTCCCCGGAATCCGCATCATATGCCATGCCGTCCTGATTGAGTCTGGTGTCCGTGACTTCATTATAACGAAACAGGGCATCCTTGCATTTCCAGGGCCAGATCCCGGCTGCCACTTTTCCCATCCGGTCACCCGGCTCGCAATAGATCCGGTCATTGATCTCGCAGGCCACAGAGTCTGCCATATTATGCTCCACCAGAGGACGCAGGGCATACATCGGCGTGATCCCATCCCCACCGGCCTCTTTTACATAATTATTCCGTATCTGCATATTTTCATGTCCATAGTTCAGAAAAACCGATTTCTCAAGCTCTGCTCCCCGGAACTTATCATGGGCATAGGTGTAGCCTGCTGCAATTCCCCAGCGGCTGACCCGGTGCACGAAGCATCCTTCTATGACAACATCCCGATACCGTGCCACACCCGTCAGTTCCTCACATTCCGGGCGGAGCGCTGTCATATAGATCCCACCGTTGTTCATGTGTTTATCATAGACATTCCCATGGACATCATGGATCCACAGATTCCTAAGTGTGATGCCGCCCCGCACCCCTTTATCCTTAGCCACCACAGCCACACCGGTACGGTTCATTTTCTCACCCAGGCTATAACGCTCTCCCGGGATCATGCTGCCTTCATTCGTGATCTCCAGATCCTCGACCACAATATGCTCCGCATCGTACAAAAGCACTGCGGAAGATACATAGCCGTGATACACATGCGTAGGTGCATCCAGCGGGGTCCCATAATCCTGATACCAGATTCCCTGTCCGCAGGCATCGATCCGCGGCGGTGCATCTGCTGTGCCGTATGCTCCGATCACGATCGGTGCCTCTTTCGTACCGCTGTCTGTCACATGCAGATATTGTCCGTAAAACACACTGCCCCGCTCCAGCAGGACACGGTCACCCGGCTGCAGACTTCTTCTATTGACAGCAGACAGACTGGCAAACGCTGTACTGCACGTCCGTCCGTCATTTTCATCACTGCCCGTTCTCTGACTCACATAATATGTCGCGGATAAGCTTGTCATATGCATCCTCCCGTAACCGTTTCTCAATGATCTGTGACACCTCCTCATAGGTAAAATGATCCCCATGATAGCGTCCGAACAGATCTCTGTTCTGTTCGTAAAAATCCCGTTTCTCCTGCTCCGTGAAATCCGGGCAGAAGCCGCCTTCCCGGACCTTCTCACACGGCTGTACAAAATCCAGCTTCAGGCGGGTCAGCTCATATTCCAGATACGCCGGTGCGGAAAAATAATGCGGTCCGTAGAACCGCTGTCCTTCCTGTTCCATTCTCCGCAGCTCTTCGTTGTGCTTCTGTCGTCTGGCCTCCAGGCCCTCCATGGTGGGATCCTCGATCAGGCCCATTCTATGCGCCAAAAGGAAGGCTCCCTGAGCCTTCCTGATATGCGCCTGTGTCATAGTTTCCTGTTTTGGCATTTTCTGTTGCATTATTTCACTGCTCCCGTAATTCCATTTGCAAAGCTCTTCTGTAAACACAGGAAGATGATCGCTGTAGGAAGTGTACAGATCAATACTCCCAGCATCAGCATACCATAATCCACACTGTATCCACTCTTCAGATTGGCTACTAACATCGGCATGGTGATCGCCTTGCTGTCCTGTAAAATGATCGTCGGCCACAGATAATTATTCCACGCATTCATAAATGTAACCGTCATCGCCGCTCCATAGGTAGATTTCATCACCGGGATGAACATCCGGAAGAAAATCTGTATTTCGCTCAGACCTTCCAATCTGGCAGCCTCGATAATATCATGAGGGAAAGAACGTGCCGCCTGTCTGAAAAGCATGATCATAAACGGAGTCGAGATGGATGGCAGTGCCAGTGCGATCCAGGTATTTACCAGCTTCCAGGAGGTAAACATCTTGAACAGGGGGATCATGATCGCTACGAACGGAAGCATCATTGCCAGCAGCAGAATACTCATCAGAATGTCCTTGCCCTTATCATGATAGATCTCAAATCCATAACCGGCAATGGAACAGATCAGCAGTGTCACAACCGTGATCACGATCGCATTGCGGAAGGAATTAAACATTGCAAGTCCGAGATTCTGCATGTCAACCAGGGTCTTGAAATTCTCGATCAGATAGGTACCAGGGATCAGACGCCCTCTTACCACATCAATACTCTGGTTGGTCGCACCGCACAGCATATAATACAGTGGAAATGCCGACAGAAAACTTGCTATCACTAAGATCGTGTAGGAAATTATTTGTTTGAATTTAGTCACGTTTGTCACCCACCTTCATCTGAATTGCAGACAGAACCGCTACCATCACAAGTATGCATACAGACAACGCTGCCGCATAATTAAATTTCGGTGTCTCCACAAAGGAGATATTGTAGATGTAATGCGCCAATGTCATTGTAGATTTTCCGGGACCGCCTGCTGTCAGGTTCATAGACTCATCGAACAGCTGCAGTGTTCCCGAAGTAGACATGATCGCCGTCATCAGAATGGTCGGCTTTAACAACGGTATCGTGATCTTCATGAACTGCTGGAACGGTGTCGCTCCGTCGATGTAGCTTGCCTCATATACAGAATAATCGATATTCTGTAATCCTGCCAGATAGAATACCATATTATATCCGGTCCATCTCCAAATCAGTGCGATCACGATGACCCATCGCGCCGGCCATGTGCTCTGGAACCAGTCCACGGAAGACAGTCCGATGGCCATCAGCACTCTGTTGACCACTCCATCCGGAGCAAACAATGACTTAAATATCATGGAATAAGATACCAGTGACGTTGCACACGGAAGGAAGATCAAAGTGCGGAAAATACCTTTCCCTTTTATCTTAGGATTATTCAGCAGCTGCGCCAGCATCAGTGCGAGCACAAGCATGATCGGTACCTGAATCACAAAATAAAAGAAGGTATTGAACAAGCATTGCTGGAAGGTTTTATCCTTGAAGATCCTGGCATAATTCGCTGCACCATTAAAGACTCCTCCTGTCTTCCGGAAAGAAAGAAGGATTGCCTGTGACATCGGATAGAAACAAAATACAAATATTAAAATCGATGCCGGAAGCAGGAATGCCCATCCGGTCAGATTATGCTTTTTTTCCAAACTTAATTTTGCTTTCTTCTTTTCCATGTTTCTCTCCTACAACAGTACCGGGAACGCACTGCTGCACCCCCGGTACTATCCAGTTTCCATACTCTGGTGATTATTCGGCGATATTAAACTCTACGGTATCCTGAGCGTTTTTGATCTCTGTATCGATATCAGCGTTCTTCTGTACAACGTTGGTGATCGCATCTGTCAGTGCACTTCTGATATCAGAGTAGTATGCACCGTAGTCAATTCCGGGAACATGTCCGGCGAACTCTACGATATCCTTGTACACTGCCTGACCGCCGTAGAACTCATTGCCCTCATTATAGGTCTCAGACTGTGCTGCGGGCAGGTAACTTGCGATTGCTCCTGCATTTACCAGCAGATCATCGTATAAATCTACATCAGCACCAAAGGTAGCGTTCAGGAAATCAAATGCCAGATCGGTATTTTTGCAGTTAGAAGATACTGCCCAGCTTGCACCACCGCAGTTAGCGTAGTTGGTTGCGCCTTCTACATCATCTAACTTAGGCATATTCACGATTGCCCATTTACCTGCCTGATCCTCTGCTGCCTGAATGGAGGACATGATCCAGCAGCCCTGGATAACGCCTGCTGCAGTACCCTTGTTCATGGAAGCGATATACTGATCCCAGTCGGTATAATCTGCCATGATTCCTTCATCGATCAGCTGCTTATAGGTCTCGATTGCTTTCTTCAGTGCTGCGTTGTCAACCAGTGTCACCTTTCCATCCACCATGGGAGAAGCGCCTGCAGACTGTAACATCTCGATCACAATTTCAGAACCGCCGGAGCAGGTCAGCATGGGAACATCATTCGCAGCCATTACCTTCTTAGCCAGCTCCATGAACTCAGACCATGTGGTATCCTTGAAATCTTCTACCTTAAGGCCTGCTGCTTCTACCATATCGGAACGGATCGCCATGATGGTAGCACCATTATCAAAAGGAATACCATAATGTGTTCCATTTACTGTAGAGTCAGCCAGCTTACCCATAGAGAACTGGGAGAAATCAATTCCGCAGTCATCCAGTGCTGTGAAGATTCCGGGATAATTGGTTGCATTTTTGTGGAAGGAATAATCCTGCATCAGGAAGATATCCGGTAAAGTGCTGTAATCACCGGCTTCAGCCGCTGTGATCAGGGCAGTCTCGATATCGCTATATACCTTCTCCTGAATGTCTAACTTGAAGTTAGGATGATCCACCTGATATGCCTTCTCTGCCTGCTTCATTGCATAGACATTGAAGTTAGGATCCCAGCACCATACGGTCAGTGTCTCGTCTTCTGCGGAAGCAGTCGTTTCTGCTGCTGCCTCTGTTTCCTTGGATGCCTCGCTGGATGCTGCGCTCTGCGCATCATTTCCGGCAGGCTTGCTGCCACATCCGGTCAGCATGGACATAGCCATTGCCGCTGCTAAAAGCACGCTTAATACTTTCTTTTTCATCTTAAATAACCTCCTTATACTTGTAAAGTACTACCCTATAAAATATGAAACGCTTTTTGCTTTCCATAAGTTACCTGTCTTCCATATCGTCCACCCAACGCATTTCGCCGGGCTTCAGATCCAGCACATACGCACATTTTCCTTTGATATACAGCTCTGTGTGCTGTGCCTGTGCAGAGTTGTTGATCACTGCGATCTTGCCGGTCTTCTGGAATACCGTTACTTCGGTATCCACATTCGTTACATAGTAGCGTTTCATCTCCTGCTCCATGCCGGCTGCATAATAAATTGCCCGAAGCAGAAGCCTGCAGTTCTGGGGAGAATACGGAAGACCTGCAAAATATACGCTGTGTCCTCTGCCATATTCATTGACTACCAGCTGGCTGTATTCCCCATCCATCGCAAGGATCTGATAATGTCCGCCCTGCGCATAGACGCGGCTGGTGCCCTCGCCGAAATCCAAGGCTCCTTCAATATCCTCTAAGATAAAGTGATCGTCATTTTTCTCATTATATTTGTCCGTACTGAGAGAGAAGCACATCTCGCGGTCTACACCGAGCACATCGGACAATTGGAAATATCTTCCCTGATACTGATAAGCGGTAGGCTCACCCACACCGATGAAGCCACCTCCCTGATCCACAAAGCGTCTGATATTGGTCAGGACCTTTTCGTCGATCCAGTTCTCCGCGCCGCTGAATGCAGTGTACGCATCCCCGACATTAATGATGACCTTGATTTCCTCAGGGATGCCGTTCCTGACATCATCAAAGGAAATGAACTCGACCTCAAAAGGCATTCCGCTTAAGCATTCCAGTACTCCCTCTGCGGAATAAGTTTCCCTGTGCCAGATCGCATGATGTACCTGATTGGACATCCACCTTCTCTGACTGCCCCAGCAGTTCAGGATCGCCACCTTGAAGGGTGCCACATAGGAAGCTGTCCCCTGCATATTTTCATGGATCTCCCGAAACTGTGTTACTACATTCTGGATTTCCTCAATGAAACCGGGCCAATTACTTGCCAGCTTCAGATAGCCGCCATATCCGATCCTGTCCAGGGGAGACCTGAGTAATGCACGTCTTGCTTTTCTCCAGTTATCCCTTGCCTCTCCGATCGGGTCACCGCCCTCGCAGAACACATCCGGGAAAAAGTACGGCAACAGCCGTCCTTCGGTATAATCCACTCCCTTGATATCAGAGATCATTCGAAGCGTCACACCGCTTCCGACAGAACCTACCACTGCATCCAGTCCGATGCCTGCGAAATATTTACCGTAGGGTTCTGTTCCGATCCAATGATCTCCGAGGAACATCATCGCTTCCTTGCCATAAGAATGTACAATGTCTACCAGCTCCTTCGCCAGCGCACATACCTCGATCTGCTGGAACTCTATGAAATCCAGGAACTGTCTGCTGGGAACACGGAACATGCTGTTGTGATATCCCTGATCCACAATGTACTCCGGGCGGAATTTGTAGCCTGCCCATTTCTCAAACTGTTCCAGGATATAAGGGCTCACACTTGCACTGTATCCGAACCACTCTACATATTTTTCCCGCTTCTTGTCATCGAAGGTCAGTGTGAACTGATGGAAAAATGTAGTGAAGCGGACCACGTCGATATGAGGATTGTCCTCACACCATTTTCTCAGCTTGTCTTTCACATACTGTCTGGTCTTGGGCTGTCTCACATCGTAAGTCAGCTGATGCGGTGTATCCTTCCAATCATTCGTAATGAAATTGTACATGTGTACCGGATCCCAGATCAGAAATGCCAGGAAGCTTACCGTATACTCATGATAGGGGATCGTACGGATCTCCACTTCACCGGATGCCTCATCAAATTCCCATGCATCCGCCGGCACTACCTCACCGGTCGTTCTGTCGATCACTTCCCACCAACGCTTCGGATCGTCCAGCGTATTGACCTTAAGCTGCTCCGTATGGAAGCCTTCCATCAGACGGATGCGGAGTGTTTCCCCTCTGGCGGTGATGCGGTTGCTGATCAGGTATTCCTGCTGGATCTCCTCCGGATGCTTCATCGCCCACTCATTATCCTTTCTCGTGGTATAATAAGTTGCGTATTTCTTCACCGGCTCTGACAAAAGTGCTTCCGGCATTTCGGTTCCGTCACAGTCTCTTAAAGCGTCTGCACCCAGAAGATTTTTTAAGCGTATCGTTTCGTCAATGATGTCTGCATCGGTCGGCAGCGTCAGTCTTCCTGTCATCGCATGGTTTCCTCCCATCACTTTTGTACTATCTTGCAGCTGATGACTAAAGTATATCGGCTTCCTGACCTGATATCAATTTCTTTGTTGCTTGTTTTGTTATGTTTATTGCTATTTTGTTACTAAAATAGTGGATTTTTTGAAATGATTATGTATAATATGCTTATCCCAATCATACAGTTTTTTATTTTTTCGTCTTTTTTACGAATGTGTTTGTAAAATATTGTTCTTTTTATATATTCATTATAAAAAATGCTGTGAATTTGAAAAAGTGCACAATAAAAGTAAGATAAAGAAGGTATCTATTTATGAGTAATGAATTTGTCAATATCGGATCGGCAAACAGTTCCCCGGAACATTTCCAGCTTCGTTATATCTCCATCTCCAAATACGAAGGTGACTGGCAGTCCCTTCCGCATACCCACCACTTTTCAGAACTGTTCTATGTCCTGCGGGGCGAGGGCGCCTTCTATATAGAGAACGAAAAGGTGCCTGTGAAGACGGATGATCTGGTCATCATCAATCCCTATGTAGAGCACACGGAAAAAACACTTCCCAACGATCCCATGGAATATATCGTATTCGGTGTGGACGGACTTGCATTTTCTTTTTCCGGTGCAGGGCAGGACAATCCGAAGGGATACAGCTTCTATAGCTACGGCTCTGATAAAAAACAGTTCATCAACTTTGCCCAGCTGATGATGCAGGAATTCCGCGACAAGCTTCCCGGCTTTGAACAGGTGTGCCACGGACTGCTCCAAGTGCTTCTGGTATATATTTCCCGGAAGCAGAATCTGTCCGTCATCTCTGACTCCTCCTTCCAGTTGTCCAAGGAATGTGCTCTGGCGAAGCGTTATATCGATTCCAACTATTCTCAGAACATTACACTGGATTCCCTGGCGGAGATCACACATATCAACAAATTCTATCTGGCACACTCCTTTACCGAATGTGTCGGACAGTCTCCGATCAATTACCTGACAGACCGGAGGCTGGAAGCCTGCAAGGGGCTTCTGGTATCCTCCAATCTGTCGGTAGCTCAGGTAGCCACCAGCGTCGGCTTTTCTTCGCAGTCTTATTTCTCGCAGATCTTCCGTAAAAAGACCGGCATGACACCGCGCCAGTACCGGAGCCGGTATGCCAGAAAATAATGTGTACACTCATAAAAGACCTCACTGCCGGCGCATCTGCCGACTGTGAGGTCTTTTATAATGGACATTTATTCACTTATTTGATCCAGCCCCAGCATAATCCCAGATATTCCACCAGAAAATACATCCCCCGCAGCCATATCAGCACGGCACAGCCATAGAACATCCAGACATTTTCTTTCTGCCTGTCTGCGATTTTCCCTGCCATGGATAAAATCGCACAAATCAACAAAACCATCGTTCCGAAAGCCGCCCGATCCGGATAGTGTGGGGACAGGATCATGGCACCCCAGGACAACAGTGCCCCCAGCAATAACAGCACTGTATTTCTGCCCAGGTTTTCTTTCAGAATGCCTTTGCAGACGATCAGTGCAAATACCGTAAGCAGCAGGGCAGGGAACAGATACTCCATAACTCCCTTCGCTTCTGCGTAGCAGCGCAGATACATTCTCCACAGCAGGCTGTAGGCTTCTTCCCCCGTCTCCCCGCTGCGGACAAAATTGCCCGGTGCAGCGATCATCAGAATAGTTCCCGCCAGGCAGCTGATGTTTCCCAGATACATCCACACCGGAGCTTTTTTGTGCTCTCTGTGTCTTAACAGGATCACCAGAAGACTCAGGAGCCATACCGCAGGCCCCATATTCTCATTGCTCCAGCCTGCGATCAGTCCCAGTGGAAGGATCCAGATGACGATCCCCGGCAGATTTTTCTCCTCATATTTCAGGTAACAGAACAAAAATGCCAGCAGAAAACCCGCCATATACAGATAATTCGCTGCTCCGGCTTCCCAGAACATACTCATTTTCCAGTTGGCATTCAGCCCCAGGATCATCCCCAACGCTGCAAACCAGTACGGGAGCTTACGTCTGTCTGCTATCATGCAGGCCAGCCATCCCACCAGCAGTGTCATTCCTGTATTCAGGATATCCGCCCAGTGTTCTCCGGCCAGCAGGATCAGCTGCAGCAGTGCATGCGCCATGCTTCTGCCGCCCCAGTTGAAATAATGCCAGATCTGCGCACGGATAATGTCACTGAGATTCCGGATCGGTGTATCCGCATACAACAACGTTGAATACCAGTCGTCGTCCATCATAAAATCAATCTCATAATTGACCCGCCAGACAATGATTCCTGTCAGTACGATCAGTGCCAGACTGATCCACCGGATGATTTTTTTCTGCTTTTCCTGCATAATCTGCTCCATTCCTTTTATGGCAAAGAACGGCTGCCTATAACTGAATCTTCTTCAGACGATCCACTGCCTCCACGGTATTCTCATAGCTTCCGAAAGCCGTCAGACGGAAATAATGCTCTCCGCTGGGTCCGAAACCGGATCCGGGCGTACCCACCACGTTGACATTCTCCAGAAGGTAATCGAAGAACTCCCAGCTGGTCATGCCGTTAGGCGCTTTCAGCCAGATATAGGGAGCGTTCACACCGCCGGATACCGTGAAGCCCGCTTCCTGCAAGCCCTTCAGGATATACTGTGCGTTGTTCATGTAATAAGCAACCTGCTCCTTCAGCTGTGCCTTGCCTGCTGCAGAGTATACTGCCTCACCGGCGCGCTGTACGATATAGGGTGCTCCATTGTATTTGGTGCCGTGTCTTCTTGCCCACAGTGCATGGAGGCTCACATCCCCGCTCTTTAAATCCTTGGGGATCACCGTAAATCCCAGACGCACTCCGGTAAAGCCGGCATTCTTGGAGAAGGAACGGAACTCGATGGCACAGGTTCTGGCTCCTTCACATTCATAGATACTGTGAGGCACATCCGGTTCGGAAATATATGCTTCGTATGCCGCATCATAGAGAATGACAGCGCCTGCCTTATTGGCATAGTCCACCCACTCCTGCAACTGCGCCTTGGTAATGGTGGCACCGGTAGGATTATTGGGGAAGCACAGATAGATCAGATCCGGGGTCTCCTTCGGCAGCTCCGGTGCAAAACCGTTCTCTGCCAGACAGGGCATATAGATCACATCACTCCATGTCTCGGACTTCGGATCGTAAGTGCCGGTTCTGCCCGCCATAACATTAGAATCTACGTATACGGGGTAAACGGGGTCACATACTGCAATCTTGTTGTCCAGGCTGAAGATCTCCTGAATATTGCCACAGTCACATTTTGCTCCGTCCGATACAAAGATCTCGTCCGGTGCAATGTCACAGCCTCTTGCCTTATAATCATTCTCTGCAATGGCATTGCGCAGGAATTCATAACCAAGGTCGGGAGCGTAACCATGAAAAGTCTCCGCTTTTCCCATCTCATCCACTGCACCGTGCAGCGCATCAATGATAGCAGGCGCCAAAGGCTGTGTCACGTCACCGATGCCCAGACGGATGATCTTCTTGTCCGGGTGTGCTGCGGAATACGCACTTACCTTTTTGCCGATGGTGGAAAATAAATAGCTTCCGGGAAGTTTTAAATAGTTGTCGTTTACTTTAAACATAGTACGTTCTCCTCTCTATTATCCCTGGTGCAGTATTGCTGTCACCTTGCTGTCGTAAATAAGCAATTTTTCCGCACTACGTGCTATCAGATGGAGTACGGGTCCACTTCACCTTCAAATACGATCTTCGCAGGACCGGTCATGTAGACCAGATTCTCCTTGCGGTCCCATTTGATGTGCAGTTCACCGCCTAATAGTTTAACAGTTATTTCCTCGTCCGTCAAACCATTTAGTACACAAGCCACCGCCGTGGCGCAACATCCGGTACCACAGGCAAGGGTCTCCCCGGTGCCTCTCTCCCAGACGCGCATAAACACATTTTTCCGATCCAGAATCTCTACGAATTCGGTATTGGTCCGGTTAGGAAAACAGGTATGATGCTCAAACTTCGGGCCGATCTTCTCAATGTCAAGATCCTTTACCCCTTCCATAAATACGATGGCATGGGGATTGCCCATGGATACACATGTCATGTGGTATTCCGTGTCGTCTACCATGATGGGAGCATTCACTACCGCCGGTCCGTCTGCCGTCTCCTGTGTGGCTTCCACTGTTACCGGCACCTCTGCCGGAGCAAGGATGGGATTTCCCATGTTCACCTGTACCAGCGTCACCTGTCCTCTGTCCGTGGCGGTCTTTCCCTCCACGGTGAGTTTCAGATATTTTATTTTTCCGGCGCTGACGATGGTAATGTCCTTCTTGTCCGTCAGTCCCTTGTCGTAGACATATTTTGCCACGCAGCGGATGCCGTTGCCGCACATCTCCGAACGGCTGCCGTCCGCATTGTACATTTCCATCTCAAAATCCGCTTCTTCCGCCGGATTGATAAAGATCACACCGTCGCCGCCGATTCCGAAATGTCTGTCACTTAAGTTTCTTACGATCTCCGGCTTCTCTTCCGGTGAAAGCTTCTCCGTAAAGCCGTTGACATATACATAATCGTTGCCGCAGCCCTGCATTTTTGTAAATTTCATGGATTGCTGTTCCTCCTGTTGTTCTCTTTCACATATCCTGTCTGTAACGCCCGGATCCCTGTAATCATTTCCGGGCCGTCCTGCTTACTCCGTCATCATGGACAATACCATCTGTGCCGTCTCCACCAGATTGGTACCACTGTCCATACTGGTCTTCTGAAGGTAGCGGTGGGCTTCTTCTTCCGTCATATGATTTCGTACCATCAGCAATTCCTTGGCATCCTTGATTGCTTTTTCATCCGCTGCATTCCGCACTTTCGGCTGCATACGGCGTTTTCTTCTGCGGCGTTCCACACTTTCCACCATCAGGTTCACGGTATTGATCAGGTCCTGTACCTTTAACGGCATGGAAAGACATACGATGCCATTGCCATAGCATTCACTGATCAGATTCTGGGATGCCATCAGCAGCATCTCGAAACCTTCCGGCAGATCTTCATGTAGTTCTGTGTATATCATGTCCGCCAGCTTGTAGCTGCAGATCACAATACCGTCGTTCAGACCGTCCGCCTGACTGATAGCCTGAGTGCCCGTGGTACAGATACCCGTGACCTGAAAGCCACTGCGCACCAGAATATTCTTGACGCCTTTGGCTTCCTCCAGCTTCGGCAGTACGACAATAATGTTCGTCATCGGCCCACCTCCTTTCTTCTGTCTTGTTGATTCATCTTGTAACTATTCCACCCCTCGCATTCGCAAAACCACACGCTTCTATGCAGCTAGTTTTGCTCATGTACGTGGCGGTGACTCCATTCGAGTCACTTTACGAAGAATAGTCACTCCACTATTACAAAAGAAAGGAATATATTAATACTTGTACAGATACTCCTGAATCTCCCACTCGGATACCTGAGAACGGTACTCATGCCACTCTTTCCGCTTGGCATCGATGTATTTTCCGGCAATATGATCTCCAAGCACTTTCTGAATGAAAGTATCCTTCTCCAGTTCCTCCACTGCCTCCAGAAGTGTGCCGGGCAGCTGATCGATATGCAATTCCTCACGCTCTTTTTCTGACAGGGCAAAAATATTGGCATTGATGCTCTGAGGCGGCTCTATTTTCTCCCGGATGCCCTCTAATCCTGCACTCAGGCAGACTGCCAGTGTCAGATAAGGGTTCGCTGCAGAATCGGGACTACGCAGCTCGATACGGGTGCCCTCTCCGTCTGCAGCAGCCGGAATACGGATTAAGGGGCTGCGGTTTGTCGTGCTCCATGCAATGTAGACCGGTGCCTCGAAACCGGGTACCAGACGCTTGTAAGAATTCACCAGCGGATTCGTAATGGCTGCCATTCCTTTGATATGTCTCATGATACCGCCGATGAAATAGTAAGCCTCTTCGCTCAGACCATTGGGATCGGAAGCATCCTGGAAAATGTTTTTTCCATCCTTCTGCAAGGACATATTGATGTGCATGCCGGAACCGTTGACACCGAACTTGGGCTTCGGCATAAAAGTAGCGTGCAATCCATGACGTCTCGCAATGGTGCGTACGGCCATCTTGAAGGTCATGATGTTGTCTGCGGTATTTAATGCCTCATCGTATCTGAAATCAATCTCATGCTGGGCCGGAGCCATCTCGTGATGGGAAGCCTCGATGACAAATCCCATATCCTCCAGATTCATGACAATGTCACGACGGGCATTTTCGCCGAAATCCAGGGGACCGATGTCGAAATACCCTGCCTGCTCATGGGTGTTGGTGGTAGGCAGGGTATTTTCGTCCGTATTAAATAAGAAAAATTCACACTCGGGGCCTACCTCAAAAGTATATCCCATGTCCTCTGCCTGCTGCACCGCACGCTTTAACACATAACGAGGATCTCCCTCGAAAGGCTGTCCGTTGGGACGATATACATCGCAGATCATACGGGCCACTTTGCCCTGCTGGGGTCTCCAGGGGAAAATCTCCAGTGTCGACAGATCCGGATACAGATACATGTCGGATTCTTCAATCCGTGCAAAACCGTCAATAGCCGAACCGTCAAACATACATTTATTGCTCAATACGCGGTCCAGCTGGCTGGCTGTCACCGCAATATTTTTCAGATTGCCGAACAGATCCGTGAACTGCAGACGGATAAATTCCACATCCTCTTCTTCCACAAGACGGATGATGTCTTCCTTGGTATAATTATTCATCGTTACCCTCGTTTCTGCGCCGCCTGTCTGCTCCTTTTCCACGGGGCGGACGCATCCGTGAAAAATACTTGTCTTAACTATAGCAATGCCTGTTTTGTCTTGTCAATGTGAAGTTCTCCTTATTTGCTGTACTATGAGTACCGGCCTCCGCATACTATTTATAAAGATCATCCCATCATTCCAAGGAGACTTAAGAATGAGTGCAAATACAAAGATCGTTGTCCTTCGCAGAAAAGAGCTGCTGTATACCGGAATCTTCGCTGCGCTGGGAGTGCTGTTCGTCATATTACTGTTAATGTTATTGCTGCCCGGAAAAGCTGCGGATACCTCCGGGGCACCGGATTCCCCTGACAGTACTGCCGAGACCGTTATGCCGGACAATGTGGCGGATCTCGGACGTATCCCGCAATCCGCACAGACGGAGGATGTCTCCACCGGGGCCGTTGCCGATACTGATGCTGTTCTGGATAATGCTTCCGGGCCTGTCGGTACTGATAATACATATATCCCGGGGATCTACACCACAGAGCTGATCCTCGGCAGTGAGACCGTGAATGTAGAGGTCATCGTAAACGACCACGCCATCACATCTTTAAGCCTGGCAGATCCCGATGAGACCCTGACCACCATGTATCCACTGCTGGAGCCCACCATGGATTCCCTGAGTGAGCAGATCTGCGAGACGCAGGATCTGAGTCAGGTGACGTATTCTGCGGAGACCAGATATACTTCCCTGGTGCTGCTGGAGGCTGTTAAGGCTTCACTGGAAAAAGCAAAGCCCAGTGCCACGCCGGAAGCAGCCTCCACCCCGGCAGCTTCCCCGGAGAATTCAGCGGCCACTTCACCGGAAACGGATGGGAAAACAACGGAGCCGACAAAAGTGCCGACGGCGGATATCAATCCTGCGGCGTAGAGAGCCAGGCGCACGGTTTACGCAACACGCGAAAATTCCCGCTTAACGAAAAAAGGGCGCATGCCTCCCGGCATGCACCCCGTTGTGCGTTTTATTGTAATATTTTGTTTGCAACACTGGGTTTATTTTATACTATTTGCGGGGGAGATGCAAGGGAAAATAAAATTTCATTTTTCCCGCCCCTCATCAAATGAGGAACGGGCTCCCAATTACTCCAGTATCTTCCGCAGCATCTCTGCCATTCGGATTCTGTAGGTGTGGGACTCCGCTGCTTTGCGATAGCCATTGGCAGCTATCCGCTGCCGTTCTTCTTCATGGGTCAGATAGTAAGCACATTTTTCTTCCAGTTCTTCCGGACTTCCGTAGGCTTCCAGATCCGCTCCGATCCGGAACAGGTCTTCCAGTTCTTCCTGATAATTCGTCATGCAGAAGCCGCCGCAGCCCAGAATGTCAAAAATACGAAGCGGCAATCCGGTCCGGATCGGTTTGATCGTCATATTTAAATTAATCTTGCTGTTACGGAAGATCCATGGCATCTGTATCAGCGTCTTCACCGTTCCATGAGTGTTCACACCGTTTAAAGGCGCCGTATCACTTCCGGTAAACAGATCCACCCTGAAATGCTCCGCCAGCCGGTTCAATGTCAGGATCCGCTCCCGCTCGGCCGCCTGGATCCCCACATAGGAATTGACCGCCACATACCGCTCCGGATCCGCCATCACATTTTCCGGTGCATAAAAATTCGGTGCCTTCTCCCGGATCGTCTTCACGCATCTGTCGCTCAGTGTATTTCCGATCAGATCATAGCCGTAGACAAAGGCCGCTGCCTCCGAAAGTGCATCCACATAGCCACGTTCATACTCCGGTAACTCCATGGATGCCAGCGGATTTTTCTCCGAATACAGCGAGCCCACAAAAGAAATGTCATATCTGCTGTCTGCCAGCGGATCCTTCTTCTCCCCGCCAAGCACCTGATCAAAACGCTCCACCGCTGCTGCCAGCGGCAGATGAAATGTATAGTCCGGCTGAAATTCCCGGAATTCCAGATACTGGGATCGGTCAAAGAGGAAGATCCGGTTCGTATCGTATGTAATCGCCTGTGAATACAGCTCCGGCACCGGTGCATCCACCGTCCAGCAACAGTACAGCAGGCCGTGAATATGACACACCTCCGCAATGGTCGGGAAAAAATTAATACTGAACACCATGGCCGGGCGACAATTCTCTATGGCATTATGTACCAGCTCCACCCGCCTTGAAGCCGTCATTTTTTTCTCCGTGATCTCTTCACAGATCTCCTCTACCTGCGTACCAAACTCCTGAAAAGTACGGATGATGTCCGGTTCACAGATATTGCCGTAGCGATATATCAAAATCGTCATAATATTCCCATTACCTTCACGTAATCTTCACTCTTATCCCGCATAATGTGAAATCCCTGCTCCAGCTCCTCCATCGAAAATCTGTGGGAGATCAGTTCCGCCGGAGCGATTCTTCTCTCTGCCAAACGCTGCATCACATAATGCCAATCATCCGTGTCCGCCCCGGTGTAAGAAGAATTCCAGCTTCCCGTCACCGTCAGCTGATTGCGGAGGATCTTCCAGTACACCGCTTTCGGCAATGTCATATCCGAATACGGATTCCCGACCAGCATCACTCTGCCTGCCGGAGCCGTACTGTCAACCGCCAGTTCTACGCTCCGATTGCTGCCGACACATTCGAAAAACACATCTGCTCCGCAATGGCCGGTCTTCTCCTGCAGCCATTCCCGTTCTCCTCCCTGACGGACATCGTAATAGTCCTCCTCCGGAATTCCCATCCGCAATGCCTGCTGCCTCTGGAAATCCTTTTTCCCGAGAACCAGAAGCTTCTCTATTCCAGCCTCTTTTAAAAACATCAGCAACAACAGGCCAATGGTTCCCAAGCCGCTGATCACTGCCACGTCGCCTGCCGCCGGATGTACTCTCCGCATGGCATGCACCGCAACACTCATAGGCTCCAGCATCGCCGCCTCTTCAAACGCTGCCTGTTCCGGAAGCCTCAGCAGATTCCACACAGGTACCGCCACATATTCTGCGAAGCCTCCCGCTCTCCTGGATCCCAGATAACTGTAATGCCTGCACAGTTCATAATACCCCTGCCTGCATGGGCCGCATTCCCTACAGGGAATCAGCGGAAAGACGCCCGTTCTCTGTCCCAGCCACTCCTCTGAGACACCCTCGCCGCAGGCCACTACCTCTCCCGCAAACTCATGTCCGGGAATCAGCGGATACGAATATGTGCCGCTTGTATAAATACGCGGGACATCAGAACCGCAGATTCCTGCTGCCCGCACCCGTAACAATACTTCCTGCTCTCCGGGAACCGGCTGCTCTACCTCTTCCCAACGAATATCCCCGATCTCATGCAATACCCATGCTTTCATCTTCTACGCCTCATTCTCCACGATCTGCCGGAACCGTTCCAGATCCGCCGGTGTCGTGATCTTAAAATTCCTCTCATCCCCCGGAACCATGGCGATCTGCATTCCCGCCAGAACCGCCGGCTCCGTAGAGCCATTGATCCGCAGGATCTCCTCCGGAAGCAGTCTCTCATTTGCCTGATAATAAGTCCCCAGCCGGAAAAGTTCCGGTGCCTGTCCGGCGAAAACCGCCTGCCTGTCCAGGAGGGATGTGATCTGCCTGCCATCTTTGCTATAATAAACGGTATCTTTCATAGGAAGTACCGGTAATACCCCGTCGTGCCCCCTGATTGCCCCCTCACAGTCAGCGATCAGCTTCTGTGACAACAGAGGCCGGGCCGCATCATGGATCAATACCAGATCGTCTTCCTCTGCATATTGGCGGATGTCTGTCAATCCATGGAAAATAGACAGCTGCCGATTCTCCCCCGGAAGGGAAAATCCTCTGAATTTTCCTGCCAGGCCATACACTTCCAGCCAACTGCCGATCTCCTCCTGCCACTCCTGCGCCGCCACTATCTGGACAGCATCTATCACAGGACTTTTATGCAAGGTTTCCATGCAATAGAGCAAAACAGGGCGCCCCTGCACCCTGAGATATTGCTTCGGTATGTCTGCTCCCAATCTGCTGCCGGTACCACCGGACAAAACCAATGCGATCACCATGGCAGCCTCCTAGATCTTCAGATCCCGGATATCCCGCAGGATCTCACCGTAGGGTCTGTCCTTGCCAAAAAGAAGCGTTGTGCCCAGCACAAAGCCCTTCACACCCTTGGGAGCAAATTCCCGGATCCGCTCCGCACTGCAGGCTCCGTCCCAGTACAGTTCAAAATCCATCTCTTCCTTGATGGCCAGCAGTTTCGTGATCTTCTTACCTACATAGGGCAGATACATCTGTCCTGCATTTCCGGGATTCACTGACATGACTAAGACTTTCTTGACGATACGCAGCATCTCCATGACCGTCTCCACACTCGTACCGGGATTGATGGCAATGCCGGGAGTCATCCCCGCGTCAATGATCGCCTGCAAGGTAGTAGACGGGTGATATTCTGCTTCCGGGTGGATATATACCGTATCCCCCGGTCTTAGATTTCTTAAAAAAAGACCGATATGATTATTCGGATGCTCGATCATCAGATGTACATCCAATGGTTTGTCCGTGGCACCCGCTATGTATTTCATATCATTCAAAGACATGGCAAAATTCGGCACATAACGTCCATCCATGATATCAATATGGAAGGAGTCGATCCCCCCTTCCTCCAGATCTCTTACTTCCTTCTCCAGATTGCCATAACCGGCACACATCATCGATGCTGTTAATTCGAAATTCATCGTTTCCTCCCTGAACTGCTGTGCTTCCCTGCACGGATGTATCTAATCGGCGGGATTATCTGTCAGATCCCACTACTTTACAATTTTTACGGTAAAAGGCAATTCCATAGCATTCAATCTGCTCGTATTGTAATGATGTCACGAAAACTGTCTACCCCCATCAGTAATGGCTTATACATGTAGGTCCTCCTGCTTGACTGTAATGCGGGTTATGTGTGAATGTTACTTATGGGAAAAGTATACATGAATGGGAGGGAATATGCAAGCGTAGCACAAGTCAGTGTAAGCACCAAATAGAGTACTTACACTGGTTCAAGCGTATACATAATAAAGAATATTCTTCCATTCTAATTCCTTTATAATATCAAAATACTCACTCTGATTTCTTATAAGATACTTTTCAACTATAATTGTCTGTTCTTTTTCTTTTGATATATTTTCCATGTCCTTCATGCAAGAAATATAAACTGGATTTTCAAATTCTGTATACGAAATATATCTTCTTCCTTCACCATGCCCTGCTTTGCCTGCATCTTCTGGCCATTGATATATATCGCCATATTCTTTTTCTAAAAATTTTTCCGGATTGCACGGAGCCTCAAACTGATACCCCTCAAACATTATATTTTTTAAGGGATAGACGAATTTACTTTTGCAAAAATCACTACATTCTCTCAAAATAAAAAACTGATCTATTCCATATCCGATTTTGTCCGTAGGATTCTGTGACGTAAATGGGTTCTCCTCACATAGCATTTCATTATATTTCAAACGATCTTTCACCGTGCACAATTGTTTGCATTCATACTCACAACCATCTATGTATCTTAATATTTGCTCATAGCTACAATCATTTTTATAATAATCCAATGGAAATATATCTATAACTACCGGGAATTCCCCCATACTTTTTACATAAGCTGTTAGGAAAATACCATTATAACTAAATAACATGTCCCTATTGCTTTTACTCAATTTGTCCCACGTTTCCTTATATACCTGCCTCTGATCATTCTGTGGCGCTTCAGAGACATATAGCATCCCTTCTTTTCTATAATGATCAATCAGCATATTATACTCTGTTCGGATCATCAAAACATCAATATCATCATCCCAAGGAATAAAGCCTCCATTCCTCACTGCTCCCAATAAATTTCCTTCGCCTAAAAGTAAATGTAATCCTATATTTTTAACTTGCTTATCCAGTTCTATCGTTGCTTTTAATTGCGTGATTTGGGATTCACGTAATTTACCACTTGCAGGTAATACTTTTCTGATATCTGTATTCCTCACAAAAAATTCAATTCGTTCTTGCGCTTCTTTTTCCTTTTCGTCTTTTTGTAAGTACATCAACTTGTATACCATACTTTCTGTACTAATATCTTTTAAAAAAGTATCTATACTTCTTTTTTCTTTATCTATAAACTTGCGGACAAATCGGTAATTAAGAAACGCTTCTACCCCTTGTTTCTTTAATTGGTATTCCATTTGCAGACAAGCAGTATCTCCCGCAGCTAAAACAACAACTGTATCCTTTATATATCTATTTAATTCTTTCGGAGATATAATTCTAATACCATCAATTTCTCTCCCTTGCAACCCCTTATTATTATCTGCAAAATACGATATATTCTCTCTTCCAAAGAAATTCAACGCTTCCATACCATACTTTCCAGTACCAAACAATATAAGTTTTTTCATTTATCCATACTCTCCAACGTTTTTCGCACATCCTCAGTTTTAACATCCTGCATTTTGAAATAAATAATCTTTTGTTCCTCTATTCCCATTTCTTTAAGGTTTTTCTTGACCATTTCACATATTTTTTCATTCAGAATACCTATGTACACTACATCGTAATCCATTGTCATAATCTTCTCAGGTGCCATAACTTTCAAACACTTTTTATTAATTTCCCGATAGTCTCTATCAACAATTCCAACAATTTCCGCCAATAATTTCTCATGCAAAATATTGTAAATCGTCAGTCCATAATTTCCCGCCCCATATATTACAACTTTTTTCCTTCGGAATTGTTCATAAAAAGAACATACTTGTATAAAAGTATCTGTGCTCTTTAATTGTAAAATAAACGTCATATATGCTTGTAACTGCTTTTCCCACTGTACGCGCACACTCTCTGGAACAGAGATTTTGAGCATACTCTTATATAGTGCTACAATGCTTCCGACAGAAACATTTTTTCTCACAAGGGAGTTATTTCTCTGAATATAATGATATGGCATTATATCTATATTACGGATAGTCTTAGCCTCAGCAATGGCAGAATATGAAAAAGCAGCATCCTCACCAATGGTAATTTCATTTTCGATATTCTTTGAAACTCTTTTCAGCAGGCTGGCTTTTATTAATTTACATACCAAATTGGGTAATATTCCAAATTCAAAAAAAGTGTCACCACACAACATTTTAGATATTATGTTTTCTATTTGATTACCTTCATATTGCCCCGGGTCTATTTGATTTATCTTATCTATTACTTTATAGCCATAATCTTCCTGTAATCCATACATTAGAATATCTTCAAAATCAGATTCTTTTATCAGAATTTCAAATGTATTTTTTTCAATCCAGTCATCACCATCCACGAACGCAATGTATTCTCCTGTTGCCTTCATTATTCCGGTTTTTCTTGCTGCAACAAGTCCTACATTCTCCTGATGTATTACCCGTATCCTTGTATCTTCTTTTTCATATTGCCTGCATAGTGTTAGACCGTTATCCGTCGAGCCATCATCCACTAAAATTATTTCCAGGTTTTTATACGTTTGCCCAATAATGCTTTCAATACATTTATCTAAATATCTTTCAACATTGTATACCGGAACGATAACGGATATTTTATATTTTTCCATAAAATTATTCCATTCTCTTAACTATCTGATTATATTTTTCCATTGTATCTGTTCTTGCCTGTCTGGCTTGTTCATTCAGCCAACCACCATTAAAATGGTGAATAGAAAAAGTGTGTTTCGTTAATATCGTCTCTCCACTCATATAGTCATAGGGGTGGAAAAAGTCTGAGGAGAATACCGTCATATCATTTATACGTTGGGTACTGTTGTTAATAGCCATTCCATGTTTTATAAACGGTTGTGTTTCATATACTCCGCATGTTTCCAAATTCATAGTTCCGTCAGGATAAACGAAGGGAATATTCTCTCTATATGCAAGCATTTCTCCAATCATGGGATGATGTTTCATTGCACCACTGCATCCTCCCATATTAATATTCCCCCATTTTTCCACACCACAAAAAGCCCCTTGTCCACGTAAATCGTTCAATGATTGCAACAGCTCCACATCAGTGTCAAGATAAAAGCCACCATAGGTATATAATATATCTAGTCTCGCAAAATCGGGAACAAATCCCCACTTTTGCGCATTATATGCCTGTTCCATATAGATGTTTTTATGAATATCATAATTGCTTTCATCCCATCTAATGATTTCATATTCAGGGCATTTCTCATGCCAGGACTCTATACATTTTTTTAAATAATCCGGCATTTCTTTTCCTGAAAACCAGCAATAATGGATTTTCTTCGGAATAAGCTCTTCTGAATAATTTCTTAATATAATTTCTGTTGCATTCGTCCTTTCTTTTACCGCCAGTGCTTGCATCACCGGAATAATTATAGCATCCATTCCATTTAAATGTTTATTTTCATCTAATGTTGCCAGCACCACACTGTAATTACTATTTGTTATAAACAAAATACTATTCTGCGCTATGGAATCCAACACCGTCGGGGAACAAATTTTAACAGGTTTATCGCCAATTGTTATATATTTTCCCTGTTTTCTCACGTCACAATCAACATAGCAGTCAATGTTTTCAAGCAGGTCATATCTTTGAATCATATCCGGAGCCACTATTTTCCCTATCATGCCAGCTCCATATACAACAATTCTCATTTTTTCCCTTTTAATACGCTTTGCTATATTATCCAATGTAACGTTTTGTAAATGAAGCATTTGATCCTCCATCTGGATTTTCTATTCCTTAAGTATTTTTTCCCACATACTCATGTATTTGTCCATATCCATTTTTAATATCATTTCTTTTCTTGCCATTTTCCCCATTTTGGGAAGAATAGTACGATTTTTTTCTAAATATTCGATTTTATCTGCCATACCAACATAATCGCATATAGGAACCATAAAACCATTTTCACCATCATGCACATCCTCCAACACGCCCATTGTTTCCGTCACAACCGGAACTGCACCGTTTAGCATAGCTTCCATATTCGCTATGGGTCTTCCTTCATTGTCCGAAACATTTAATGCAACGTCCTGTCTCTGCCAAAAAGCGCTCATTTTCTCCCTTGACAACCATCCCAACAGGGATATATGATTCTCTATTTTTTTCTCTGAAATAAGTTGTCTTAATTTGTCATAGTAACTGCCCGTACCCGCTATTTCCAGATAATACTTGATGTTCCTTTTTTCCAGTTCCTCTATCAGTTGGATCATTATGTCCATTCTTTTTTCAAATTTTTCTAATCTACCAGCATATCCTAAATGAATAGCTTCTCCTGGATCCATAGAATAGGTTCTTTCCAAAGTTTTTTCATACGGCATGGGTACCGTCATAGAAAATACTCTTTGCTCCGGTATACCATAAGAAACAAGTGTTTCTCTTATTCCCTGACTTACACATACATATTTATCTATCATTTTCCTATAGCTCAATATGTCTCTGTACATTCCATCGCTTGAACCATGATCAACCATAATTATCTTATATTGTTCCGGATAATTTCTTTTTAACAGGCACGCAGAAACCATCAGTTCATTTACTCTGGAAAAAACGATTGTGCATGGTCCATTTTCTCTCAAAAAATCTATACCCTTTTGTATATATTCCGGAGAAAAAACCATGGTATCTTCATAAGAAAATTCCTGAATATGCGTCTCTACTTCTCTTTTTATCCCCTCCTGTTTTTTGGCAGATAATAAATAAAGGTTTTTCCATCCGGCCTGATCACACCAGAATATCATATCTTTTAACCACGATTCCACACCGCCATGTCCTAAGCCCCAGGACGCATCAAATAAAATTTTTCTATTCCCACCACATATTGGATAAGTTAATTTCTTCGTATGTTGTAGATAAATATCCAGCAGCACATCATGAAAGGACAATTGCCTGGTAAATGGAATGCCATAATTTAGTTCTAATTTATTCCACGTTGGTTCATATACCAATGAGCTGTAAAAAGTTACGCATACATATATTCCTGAATATTTCCTCAGCACATCCGGACTTTCAATCGTAATTCCATTGAAATTTTGTCCCCATTTATCAGCATCGCTATCTACGATACCGCATACCGCATAATCCGTGTTTTTAACTAAATTCAGTAATATATGGCAGCGTTTCCCACTTCCATATAACCATAATTCTTTCATTACTATTTTTACACTTTCTACTCAAACAGATAATCGCCCAAGCTGGCATGCTTCTCACTGCCAAAGTCAGAGGGATAACTCATGTAATCTCCATATTCATACTCCAACATTTCTTCTTCCTTTAACGGTGCCCAGAATTTTCGGTTTTCGAAGTAAACATACCTTAATGGCATTATGTTTGACGCTTCCATCCAATTCGTCACTCTCTGCATAACACCACCTGTATAGCTTTCATCATTATCAATTCCTGAAGCTATATATTTTGTCTTTGCTTTAGATATATTGGGATTTCTGTCTATCTCTTTGTTTAAGAACTTTACAATATCTTCTGTTTTATCTATCTGATCCATTCTCCGTCTTAATTCAGATAAATACTCCTTGTGTTCATTAAGTGAATAGTTATCTGCGTAATAGTCATAAGAAAAGAAATCAATCCACAATCTTCTTTCACTATCCTGGCCTTTATATACAACAAGCTTCCCAACATCAATATCCATCAGCCATTCATTTGGATACTTTCTCTCTAATGCCGCCATATACTCATGTCTATTGTAACCGTTTTGCTGTTTATAAGGGATTTCACAATAAAAAGCTCTTCCTTTTCTTTTGAAATAATGAATAAGTTTCTCATAGTCCTCTCTCATCATCCCAAAATCAAAGTCATCATCCCACGGAATAAATCCCTTATGCCTATATTCACCAATAAGATTGCCCCCCAATAAAAAAGGCGTTATATTAAGTTCCTCTATGCTATCCAAAAATCCCTCAACAAAATCTAATAACTTTTTCTGTCTTATCCTTAATTCCCCAGTTGCAGGAAGCAATTTTGTAATATCACTATGTTCCATTAAGTATTGTAATTTGCTTTTTTCATGCAAATATTTATTTTTATAATAATTAGTCTGGGCAAAACACTGATTCTCTGTACTATTCAAATATGTTAGTACATCCTTTTCTCCCCATACTTTTGTCTTAAAACCAACTATTCCCAAGTATGGAATGTACTCTCTGATTCCGTCATTTTCAAGTTGTGCTATTACATTATCTGTGTTTACTTCATTAAGGCTTATTACAATAAGATATTCATTATATATTTGTAGCAATTTCCTATATGAAATAACAGGCTTTCCTTTTATCTTTTTACTACTGTTCGTATAATTATCACAGTAGCAGTAAACATTTTCTTCACCTAATACATGTAACGCATCTCTACCCATATGTCCAGATCCGAACAAAATTATTTTTTTCATACTCTAATCCTTTAATATAATTAATGTTCCCGCCCTATCTGCTATAGGAATCTTGCAAATATGTCTTCCCAGCTCTTTTTCGTATCTTTTTACTGCCTTCTTGATTCCTTCCAAATAATATGTATTATAATCATGAACAAATATAATTCCACCACTCACTACTCTTGGGTAAAAAAATCTTAGTCCTTCCAACATTGATTCCTCTAAGTCTACATCCAAAGATACAAATGCATACTTTTCATTGCTCGCCTCTTCCGTTACAGTTTCCGGGAAAAAACCTTTGAATATTTTTGCCTTTTCCGGGTGTGGAAGATTTTTAAGCATTCTTTCCACAGATGTGTCTGTATGCTCTTTCACAAATCGTTCATCACAGGTACCGTTTGCCAACTCCTTTTCTACTTCTTTTTGATCAAACCCTTCAAATGTATCAAATAAATAAATATCTCTATCAGAGAAGTGTTCATTAATCAAGGAAGAAAAGTGACCTCTGAAAACTCCTAATTCCGCTACCGCTCCGGGAATTTTCTCTTCCTTTATTTGATTTGCTGCCAATTCAAATGTTCTGTATCTAAAATAGTCTTGCATATAGATAGATCTGTTGTATTTGTCCTTTCCCATACACATGGATTTATCCAACAGATCATACTCGTTTGATCTCGTTAATATAAATGGGGACTTCTCTAATAAATCATATAAATCTTCTGATACCATTTTTACGCGTTGATAATATGTCTTGTATGGTTCTAACGGAATATTATCCGTGATTACGATCTTGTCCAAATCGATTTTTTTATCATCACACTCTTTAATTATTTCTTCATAAAATTCATTTGCTATTACAATGTAATCAACTTCCTCTTGATGTTCTACTAATTCCTCTAAAGAAAGCACCGGCTTTCCCTTATAAGTTGTTTCCGCTTTTTCGGAACAAATGTACCCTGCTATGTTACAATTCTGAAAATATTCCATCAAAATATAATATTCTGTTCTTTCTCCAGTTCCCCATAAAAATATTTTTTTCATCGTATTAGCTCCTAATATATTATTTTATTCTCATCGATTCCCTTTTGAATCAGCCATTCCCGTACAGAATGACAGATGTTCTTATTTTCTATAGCTATCACAACATAATCGCAGCTATTGTTATCTACACTGTCGATGCTTTTTATCCTCTCATTTCTTAATGCTTCCGCATTTTTATCCACCCATATCACATTCTGACAATATCCTGATTTCTCCAGTTGTTTATAATAGGTATTTCCAACCGCACCTGCCCCATATAAAACAATATCGGAGTCCCTGGGAACCTTTTCAAATGGAAACAGGAACTCCCGGGAATAAAAATAATCGTTGTATTTCATTTTTCGTAAATTAACGGAATACATATAAAAATATTCTATCTGTTTTCTGAATATATCGTAATAATTTGAATTTTGGAAGGAATCCAGTAGATATCTATACAATTCATATACTTCTTCAAAAAAATAGTCTTTATTTATATACGGCGCAATTTCACTGCTGCGTTGCCTATGCATATAGAAACTTTCACCTACTACCTGCATATCTTTTATTTTTAAAT